>Ga0265797_10000208_pt1 | contig 113799 bp, 88 predicted proteins | sample P2T30metagenome_FD_192433 | JGI IMG/M metagenome (GOLD analysis project Ga0265797, IMG submission 192433) | Plant litter microbial communities from East Loma Ridge, Irvine, California - P2 T30 | ecosystem: Environmental > Terrestrial > Plant litter > Unclassified | place: USA: California... | reverse complement strand
CTGCTGAGCTCAGGCACGTCATGACCAGCATCGGCGAGAAGCTCACCGACGACGAGGTCGACGAGATGATCAGGGAGGCCGACCAGGACGGTGACGGAAGGATCGACTGTACGTTGCCCGCGCGGCTACACAGATGGGAATAACACATGCTGACAAATGATAACAGACAACGAGTTTGTGCAGCTTATGATGCAGAAGTAGAGTGTGCCTTTGAGCACCTCAGCATTCACGATCTAGTGCATACCCCGAAGCACTGTGCTTTTTTCCAATTTCCAGAGCAAAAGAAGCGAGACCGGGTCATCGGGTGAAGCAGACGAGCCTGGCGATTTTGATATCGTGGATAAGCGGCAAGCTTCGAAGTTGTTCCCCCGGTCCGATCACGAGCGAGTTGAGCGAGTCATTGGGAAGTGAGCATCATTCCCAACTTGTTATCCTTTTCCTTAGCCGATACGACTGAGTAGCACCAAATATCATGCGAGATGACAAACTATTCCTGTGATTGCAGTCGTTCACTTTTATGCAAGTACTAAAACTCTGCCTGATTTATATATTTGCTCCTCGGCATATGTGTTGAGTGCCCTCAAATCGACTTGACACCCTGCATGTGCTTACGACGCACACTGTAAAGTTCCAGGCCTAGACTTGGAGCTGTCAGCTAAGCAAATGAACCCCTTGGAACCGGTGAAGTATCCCACGCTGGGCGTGCGCCACGCCTGATAAAGTGCTGCCACGTCCAGCCGCAATAAATGCTTGACTCCACATCAATAAATCGTAAAGACGCGTGGTGTTGAAACATGGTCACTGGATCTTCAGAAGAACATATATAACATTTCGACATACACAAAAATCTACAGGGTATCGCGTCTTTTATTCCCATTCACTTGTTGAAATCCCCCCAAAAATCCATCTACTTTACCATTGTTGAAACACCAGACCGCCACAAAAACGCAAACTTTCCCTTTTACCATGCAGTAATGTCGTCGACTTCGGCCTCACCAAACGTGCTCTCCTTCGCCGCTTCGGCCTTCTTCGGCGCAGGCGGCCAGTTGACAGGCTCCCTCGCCATGATGTCCGGCAAAGCTTTGTGCAAGAAGTCCAGCACGAAACGGTTCACTTGCTTGAACTCCAGCAGGAACGCGTCGTGGCCTTCAGGGGAGTCGATAACTTTGAGCTCTGCGCCTGGAATATAAGCTGCCAGTTCCTGCTGCTCGGCGAACGTGAACAGTCCGTCGGATTCGATTCCTAGCACCAGTGTGGGCTGTGCGATGAGCTGCAATGCCGCGCGAACGGCTTCGTCGGGAGTAGAGGTGGTGTCGTCGGTGCGCTGGCGTGAGACGTCGTGTGTGTCGAGCTTGCGCGTGATGGCGATGTAGCAGTTTGCGTCGAAGCGCTTGATGAACTTCTCGCCTTGGTAGCGCAGGTAGGACTGCGCGGAGTAGTACGTCGAGATGGGCTTGCCTTTGCGGGCGGCGGCGGAGGGGCGCAAGGGTACGGAGACTTCGGTGCTGCCGGAGAACTGAGGATCAGTGATGTTGATCGTGTCTGGCACGGGGATGGCGACGGAGTCGAGCGAGGCGTTGCTGCTGGTGCGGCCGATGCGCGGCGAGCCGGCGTTGCGGTGGCCTTCGTTGTGGATGGCGAAGTGCTCGTTGCCGGGCGTGGTGGGTCTGGGAGCTGCGCCGTTGATGTTCTGTTTGCGGGTTGCGTCGGGTGTGTTGCGGCCGAAGCGTGCTTCGAAGGAGTCGCGGCTACGGTAGGTGAGGAGGGCGGACATGCGGGCTGCTCCCAGGCCGGTGGTGGGAGGGTCGTCGCGGGTATAGTAGCCGTCGTCGTACTTGGGGTCGGAGTAGATGCTCTGGCGCTGCGCCTCGCCCCAGGAGATTCCCCAAGCAGAGTAGCGAGCAGAGGTCGCGATGGGGATGATCGTGCGGACGTAGTCGGCGCCAAAGTACGCGAACTCCAGCACGAGCATACCGCCCATGGACCCGCCGACGACCGCCGCGATCTGCTTCACGCCCAGGTCGTCGAGCAGGAGCTTGAACAGGTTGACGTCGTCGCGGACGGTCGTGAGCGGGAACTCAGGCCCGTACTGCTCATTGCCGGGTATACCATCCTTCGCCGTCACCGGGCTCGCACTTCCATACGGACTGCCAGGGCTGTTCACGCACACGATGAAGAAGCGGCTCATGTCGAATGCTCTTGCCTCCTTGCCCGGCTCGCCTGGCCCGCCCATGAGCGGTCCCCACCAGTCGCCCACGTCTGCGCTGCCGGTCAGGGCGTGGCAGATGACCATGGCATTGTCGCGGGCGGGCGACAGGGTGCCGTATGTTTTGTAGGCCACGGGGACATTCTTGAGGGTCACGCCGGACTCGAGGGTGAATTCGGGGACGATGGCGATTTCTTGGTCGGGGATGAGCTGGACGTAGGGGTTCTCGGTTTGTTCGGTGGGTGTTGATCGTCCTGGTGAGAGAAATCGATGTTAGTATTTGGGTAGTTCTATTGTCGATGGGAAGTCGCAGTGGGGTCCCCATACTGTAGCGAGCGCCGTTGGTCGCAGGCGCGGCGCCATTGGATGTTTCGGTAGACATTTTGTGGATGATTAAGTGATTGCAGTATTGAAGAAGGTCTCAGTGAGACAATCACACATGGTAGGCAAGAGGATGACTCGATTGCTAGCCGTACTCGCTATGTTTTTTGTCGGAGTGACGCCTGCCCTCATCTACCCCACAGTCGTTCATTCACTCCTTCAGGGTCGTCATATTCGCGTATCTTGCATATTGCCTCCGACACCCCAGTATTTTCTTCGACCTGAAGAGTTGAGAGTTTGCTTGGAAGCCAATGCTCTTCAAGGAATATCGAACGGTCTTCCTAGGACCATCGAACATGGTAGTATACATATCTGATACATCCTAGATCAACCGATCACGCAATCGCAGGCTTCCGCTAACGGAGATAACGGTTTGAATGCATATATTTACGTACCACGCTTTCCAGCATTGACACAGGAATGACTGTATTGAACGTTGGATAGTTCACATCAAGATTCGACATCGATGATAGAAGTGGGCTCTGGTTTGAATAGCAGATCGTTAAAATATCTTTCGCTTGTCTGTGTAGATCATAGGCAATCGATATTGAGCCGCCAGGCCAGACGTGGTATCGTACGTAGACTCGTGCATATGGAGTATTCTGGTAATCGAAATATGTTGCATACCTGGATATTGATACCGAGGTCGCTACGGCATATATACGGCATGCGATGAGGCTAGCCTTACTGATCTATTTCTAATGACAATCCAGTCGGCTACACACGGTACTTTTGACAAACTACTGAAATCTAAATCGGATGCTTACTACACATTTGCTAGTTTGAGACGCCCAAGCGTACGTAATTTTGGATGTATCTTCTCAAAAAGAGCTGTAGGATGGTTATATTCACATGAAATGTATCAAATGCAGCGGTGCAGTTTCCGCAGCAACACTAGCATAGCTTCAACAAATTAACACCAATATCTGAGATGTTAGCCACGACAATGCTGATATGGAGAGGAGGAAAACAACCCTAAACCCTAAACCAAAGACCAAACCTCCGATCGCCACGAGGTAGAAATACGCCTCCTACGTCTGTGAGGCGTTTTATGCGTCTTCTAGTTCGTCAAGGCGTGACGTAGCGTAGCCATTCACTCTCCGGCGCCACATTCTCAACGGCGGAGGAGGCTGAACACCACTGTCAAACATACCAAATGGCTCGTTCTAGACCATCCAAAAATATAGAATAGCAGCGAGACGGATGTGCGCATCAACCCGGGGTAAACTCCGTCGTCAATCCTTAAGGACCTGGCCCCTTGCTGGCAGGTCAGGCGCACGTGGCGATAGAGTGCTTCCTCGCTAGCTGTACATATGAGACGGCACACGGGCTCGCTTCTAGGCGAAGGTATCGGCGCAAGACGAAGAATTGCATGGATGTGGCACTGTGCAATTCCCAAAGGCCTGCAATCGTCGCAAACCTTCTCCATTGCATGTCACGACTCATTCGCCACACGTATCCGATCTGTCTCGCTGTTTCGACGCGCTAGCAGATTCGCGCGGGCCGGCTGAGCCGCGCGCCATCGACAGGCTCGTTCGATGAAGGCCTTCTCGTGTAATAATCCGAGGTTCTGATCTCTGTTCTCTGACTTATCCGTACGACACGAGTGCTCCATGTCAGCACGACACCACCTTCCAACATGCCCCAGACGAGTGGCCGACCTGCTGACATAGCAGACCGCCAACGAGTCTGGGAAGTCCGTCGTTTCTGCCAGGTCCGCACTGCCCATCCGCCGCCATCAGCATGTGGCGAAGACTCGCAGGGCGACGCCGCTCTCTCTGCGCTCCTACGTTGCCTTTTGTATGAGTTCGATGCAGACCTCGCCGCGGTCACCCTTCTTGACGAGCAAACTCAGCATTTCCTCTCGGTTGTCCACAAGGCTCACATTCACGATGCGCACATCAGGACCACCAAATGGTACGGCTGCGATGAGATTTCTCATCATGGTGGAATTTGCGAAAAGACCATTGCAATCCAGCAAACGCCTGGAGAACACCAAGTTTTCGAAATTCTTGATCTTTCCGCCGAAGAAAGCACCAAGTCGCTACCTGTTGTGAACGGAGTGGTGGCCGATTTTCGACACTATGCTGGTGTACCACTGAACACTCCCGAAGGTCTCAACGTCGGCACTGTGTTTCTTTTCAGGAAGGAGGCCCCGAAAGAGTCCCTCCCGCTCGCCAAACGCCAGTTTCTGGTAGAAACAGCTAACCATGCCATGCACCAGCTGCTTCAGACTGTGGAGTCGCTGGAGTACAAACGCTCGCTTCGGTGTAATTCCGCTGTCTCTTCAATGCTCGACAGCCACCTCTCGACGGTAGCGCCGGATCCAACACGATCTCCTGGAACCGCAAAGGCGACGAAACTGTACACTTCTTTCGCGCAAGAAATTCACACGACAGCAGCGGATCTATTGCACCAGGTTTTCCAACTGGACGGTGTGACGATACAGGAACTTCCTATGAAAAATGCTGCCGCAATTGTCAGTCTCCCTCAGAAGAACAAGCTGCTCGCTACAGTCTGCAGTGCGGGCGTTCGAAAACCAGGAGCTATACATGACGATGTCGCCCAACAACTACTCGAAGCTTTTCCTACTGGCGGAATCTTTCACGTTCTCGAGGTGAACGAAAGTGGCAAGTTCGTTGCTTCCGCTCAGAGTAAGCCAGGACAGTACGAGAGCATACAGCTTGATCTGTGCGAAGAAATGCCGAAAGCCGAGCAATTCATATTTATGCCACTGCGAGACAGTTTTCATGACAGAGACGTGGCTTTTGTGCTCGGCTGGGGCTCTGATTTTTCCAGAGTATACTCAAGTTCGACTGACTTACCACCTTTGGCCTCCTTTGGAATGGCAATCATGACTCAGGTGCGTCGTCTCGAAGCACAGTTGCTGTCCAGGAACAAATCAGACTTTTTGGGCTCGATGTCACATGAGATGCGAAGCCCACTTCATGGAATGTTGGCATGCATTGACTTGCTGCTAAGAGACACCAAGTGCACCGAACAACAGCTTGATCTTCTGGAGAGCGCCGAGGCGTGTGGACTTCAGCTTCGCGGCAACATCGACAATATTCTCCTGTACTCCAACATTGGATCCCCGAGCCCACGCTCAGAAAATCCCCGCCAACAACGAAAGCCTCATCTCGTTGGCTTCGAGGACGACCATGGCAAAAATACTATGCTTGCACTAATAGAGGATACGATCGGACGAGACACGCGGAAACGAAAAAGCACACTCCCCGCTCGATCGACAAATGGCCTCCTTTGGACCAACGACAATTGCAAGGAAGCTTCCAGGTCTGATGGCACAGTGATTACTGTAGACGCCAATCCACAAGCAGATTTCCCATTGATCAAATACTCCGGAATATCTGTGATCGTGAACAACCTTCTGGGCAACTGCCTCAAATTCACCGGCACCGACATGTGCGTCCGAGTTAGCCTTGAAGCTGATGCAGAGACCGTCAAACTGTCATTTATTGATGCAGGTCGAGGCATGACATCTGACTTCGTGAAGCACAACCTGCTGGTACCGTTCGCGCAACAAGATCCGTTGGATACTGGAACTGGACTCGGTCTCTCTTTGGTGCAAAGCGCGGTGCAAGCTCTCGGAGGCGAGACCAAGATCGACACGGACGAGTCGAGAGGCACGGAAGTGTCTGTCATTCTACCACGATCGCGACTTGCTGGCGATGAAGATGCGTCTCCTTTCGATTCATACGCACCATCAATGGCATCGCGAGACATGTCATCATTGCAAGCACGGCTATTCGCACCAGCAAAATGGCACTGCGAGGAAGATTTGCGCCACCAGCGTTGTATCGATTCTCTCAGCTCTTCTTTGGGTCGCACACTGCAATGCTGGCTTGACATGGACTTCGGAGTCTGGGATTGCGAAGAGCTGCCAGATATCATGTTCGTCCTCTACTCCGACCTCGAAAAGCTTAAGGCAGTGGCGAAAGAGAACTTCAGCACAATGCATAAAGTCATCCTGTGTTCGGACTTGCAAGCCGAGACATCAGTGAAAAATTCCAGACCTGGTGTCTACTCGACAATTGTTGGACCTATCACCTCTTCGAATGTCTGTGCCGCCGTCTTATCGCGGCTTGAGAAGCTCGAGAACGGGGGCAGCGCATATGCTCCCTCACGGCAGGGCTCGACTGTGGGCCCTCCTACCAACACCAGCGATGAGGTTCGAGATGACAATGCTTTGACAGAGACTGCTCCAGACCATCAAACAGAAGTTGCTGCTGTGGCCCAATCGGATGGCCCAATCGAGCTAAATTTGCCCGATCGAACAGTTGCCAAAGCACCGGAGCTACCCACCGAGCCTCGGTTTTTGCTTGTTGATGACAACCACATCAATTTAAAGGTGATCGGAATGTACGCCAAAAAGTGCAGCAAGCGCCCTTCAGCATCCGCAGCTGGTGGCCAAGAAGCAATCGATGCCTTCAAACTTGCCACTCTCGCACCCTCACCCGACCAAGAACCGGCAAACAGGTTCGACATCATTTTGCTTGATCTCTCAATGCCTGAAGTTTCTGGCTTTGATGTGGCAGCCGCTGTGCGCAAGTATGAGCTGGACAACGGATGCAGGAGGACGTACATTGCCGCGCTCACAGGCCTCGTGAGTGACAAGGATCGCGCTGCGGCCTTTGTCGCGGGCGTTGATGAGTATGTGACGAAGCCGGCGACTCTTAAAGATGTGCAGGGCGTTGTTGCGAGCTGGAGAGCGGCGTCAGAAGCACCGCCTTGAAGTTGGGAAACGCGGTCAAATCAAGATGAATTGAGTTTTGCGGCATGATCGGAGTTGCCACGCGCGATTGCGCAAACCAGGACACCAGACTGGTGATAATGCACCTTCGAGGTGATAATCTGCTGGACTACTGCGATTGAACGCAGTCAGAGAGCACCACACTATCTGGCAACAGAACACACGCAGGCCAGCGACTTTGCCTGTGTCTCGCATTCTCTGGCATTCCAGAAAGATAGAGAAAATCATAAGCCAGACTGAGCAGACACCTTTGCACAGCACAACATCAGGAGCGGCATAATAGAGGCATCAGAGGCATCAAGATCATCGATATCTTTGCCATGGCCACACCTGCTGTGGAGACGAAGGCGAAACGCTCATTCGTCAAGAGATGCGGAGAGACTTTGCTTGTGCTGGATCAACAAGCCGTTTTGGACATAGCGCAGCTCGAGTGCAGCTTCCTCTTCACATCGCTGCACTTGATAAGCGTTCCCTATCTACGAGATAGTAGCTAATTGGTCGGGAGAGCTTGTGTTGCACAAGTATAGCTCCAAGGATGGCAGGGGAGTCCATCATGCGGCGCGGGGTTGCGCGCAACTTGCGACGACGATAATAACACTACAGATAATAAAGTATTCACAGCATATTGCTACAGCATGTGCATTTCTCTCAACTTGGGATAATACATTTCACTTTGTCGCGGCACGAAGTCTCGCTGTTCTGTACGATTTCATCAGTGCACTACCTTGGGCCGCGTAATCTGCATGATGCTATCTCTACTCCTCATCCTATTAGGTGCTCTGTTCATCGCTGCAGCAACAGCAACTCTTGTGCTCGACGGCAAACAACGCAACGTTGTGCTGCAGCGATTTGACGCCCGGCGACGCAGAGCTACGGGCTCCCTGACACCACCACGATCTCTTTCACCCGAGAAGCAAGGGCTGTCATCGAACAAGCCATCATCAGAGCCTGACTTCAGCGATGCATTTCCACCTAGCCGCCGGGAAGCACTTGGAGAATTATCTTCAGATGCGATGAAAGGACCTGGTCGGTCGGCCACGCAGTTGTCTCAGATTCCTCCCGACTATATCAAGCGCCTTCCGAGCGAAGAAGCCTGGGACGCCGACAGATTCGCCGACCACGTTACAGCCACGGGGTTCACTCTGGAGGAGATCAAACGCCTGGGCGATTTCCCCGACTACGCCGCGCTCAGTGGCGTCCCATTACCACGAGATTACGAAGGCTTCGAAATTTCCACTGCCAAGGCGAGACCTTATCGTCCACTGAGATGGGCGTATCATCAGACCATGTGTACGATATCCTGAGCCTATGGTGCTGTTACATGGCATGCTGACGACTTCGCAGCGCTAACGAAGCTCGAGAACGACTGGTGGTTGGAGCTTGAGAGCAATTATGTAGAGCGCGTCAAGCAGCGACAAGAGCTGTACCGAAAGTATGGGCCCATGGTGTTGCAACAGCTTCCTGGTGGTGAGGTCGCGACTAAGGAACTCACGGAGATGTGCCTCGAGTTCTACTGCGCGAGATACCCGCGGTATTTTCGCATCGACAAGGCAGCAATGGTCTTCCATAACAGCCTGTTAAACACCACGACTGACCTCAAAACGACCGAGCCCCTACACGTTTTGCTCAACAACGTCGCCGAAGACTTCGCGATCATGCTACGCCACCCCGACACAGGCATCTACAGTTTCCGAAGTGGCGTGATCTGCTCAAGCCTAGGCTGGAACGTAGGCAGCAAAATCGGCCTCAAACTCCACGAAATCCACGCGCCCATCCCAGACTACAAAGAGAAAATGCAATTCTCCATGGACCGCTACTTCTCCAAGAAGCCCACCGACAAGCCCATCCAGCGCGGATCCTGGGGTCTCGAGATCGACGAGCCGCTGTTCATGCCGCCCAACGACCCTCACGAGAAGCTGCGCGACGCCCAAGATCCCTCGCACACGCTGGAGCGGTGCCACTTCCGCGTGGATTGGCAGACGCTGCGGCGCCTGCCGCTTTCAGGCGCGGTGGTGTTCAATTTCAAGGCGGTGTTTACGCCTGTCTCGGAATTCAGAGACGAGGCGTATGTTCCGAGCTTGATGTTGAAAGTGCTGCGCGAGGGGAAGAGGAATTTAATGGAGTACAAGAATACTTGGCACACGGAGCATGTTGTCGTGCCTGCTTTGGAGGGGTTTGAGAGGGAGCAGAGGGAGAAGGGGTTGGTTGAGCAGGATTGGGAGCCTCGTACGCTTGAGGAGTCGCCTTTTTATCCTGGTTGGGAAGAGAAGTGGCACCGACAGCAAGGATTCTGAGGGTTTGGGCTAGAGCGAGAGTATGGGGGGCCCGAGAAACGAGAATATCGCACATTGGGCGGCATCACATAGAGTGGCAGGATCAAGGTTACGGACGGGACAGTTATCAAACTCTGGCAATATCTTCTTATTTGGTCTGGATACGCTGGGATCATCAAAGGTAAACAATCAAGGGGCCCAATGCCTGCCATTGGAATGCGTCACAGTGGCGTCTGCGAACTCCTGCTGTGCAAGGGCCTTTGTGATCGACTATCTTTCACATGCACAGATGTGGATGCTTATGGAGGGGGCCACTAAGATGCAGAAGCATCTCACGGTCGCAGAGCCAAGATCTGGCGTGACATGGCCATGGCATGGGCCCAGTGCAATGGATGCATGAATATTACACCGAGTATAGCTGTATGTTGCACAACATGGCCCGCCGCATGGACACGTTTCTGGCGTAAAGATCACGCGCGATGACAATCGGATTGTCTCAGTGAGATTCTTAGTGTCGAGGCTATCAGTGATAAGTCGCGTTTAATATATCCTCGATGCAGTAAGTGGAGTGGGTGGCAGCGCAGATCCCTTTCGCATCCTGCCGGACACTGCCGACGCTGCCCTCATGCATGCTGTGACCGATTTAGACACGCTTTCGAGAGATACTAGCCACACTTCCCGCCTTTTGCACTGCACCAGCCTCCTCGCTTGTTTGCCTCCCAGCACTGGTAATGACCCGTATATCGCTTTCGTGTCGCCATACCCATCTCCTTCTGCTCAACCCCGCTCACGGCTCCTCCGGAACCACGGCCAGCTGAGTTTCGATAATCTATTCCCTAGCCATCCAATACCATCGTACTTTCGCTTGGCTGTAAGGCCGGCATAAGATGAAGGTCAGCCTTGTCAGCATGCCTCGCCTGACACCGCCCAATGCAGGGTGCCGCTCGACGTGCAGGAATATGTCCTCTTGTTATTTGTCCGGCCTGGGCCAGCCAGTAAGCTGAGGCTGCTGATCACAGCCCACATCGCACCGACTCAGCCTCTGGGTGGGTGCCAAAAGTAAATCCAAGCTTTGGTTAGCGACCTCTTGATGGCCTATGCCACGCCTTTGTTGTGCTATGTCCGGGGCTCTTGGGTGTTGGTATAAGAATCCTAAGCTCCTCCTTGGTATTGCCAAACTCTCCAACCAAGCAACTCTCAAGGATCCTAAAAAGCAATCGATTTCTTTTACTTCTCTCTACAACTCACTCGCTATACATCAAGAACACTCGTTGTTACGCAAATCAGTCATCAGTACCACTTGAACTTTCAGCCAACCAAGCAAACACTTCCAAAGCAAAATGCCTTCCTTCAGCTCCGTCGCCCTCTTCTCTCTCGCCGTTCTTGGCGCAGTCGCTGCACCAACTGAGAAGCGTGGTGCCCGTTCGAGCCAGTGTGTTAACGACTACGAGGCCGACGTGATCGCAGCAGACTACGCCGCTCTGATCGTTAGCTACAGCGATGCGCTCGCCGACGCTGTGCTCGCCCCCAACTTCACCGACTACTCCGAATCCGTCAACACCTTGATCAACTCCTGCCCTCAAGGCGACGCAGCCAAGCCTCTTCCTCTCCTCGCCCCGACCTTCACCAGCCGCGAACAGTTCAAGATCGGCCAGGGCCAACAGCCATCCATCAACTTCGAGCGCCTCAACCTCTGGCACTCGTGCGACACCGTCATCGTCCGCTGGCAGACAACCAACACCGCTCCCATCCCCGAGCCCAAGCCCGTCGTCGGCCTGATCAGCATGGAAGTCATCCCCAACACCAACGGCACCGGCAAGCCCTGGCTCATCGACACCGTCTACAGCGAGTTCGACGCCGGCGCCTGGCTCCAGAACTTGGTCGAGGCCGGTATCTGCACATCTGGCGCTGGCCTGCCTACTGCTGGCAACGCTACTTGCGCCTCAGAGACCGTTTCCACCATCGTCTCTCCCGCCACCCCTGTTCCTACCTTGAGCACTCTTCCCTCGCCGACCACCACCGCCTACCCTGTCACCACCACCGATGACTGCGAGGACGAGGAGCCCACTCCCACTCCCTACTAAGCCACTATTGCCTAGACGCGAGCACAATGGTGGACGGCTGTGTATGAGATCGACCGGCGGATGTATAGAAGTTTCGCATGCTACTCCTGTTTGGGACGGGCAGATCTCGTTAAAGTGTACCCTCTAATGTACTTTAGGAGGCTGGCTACATTATTTGTTTTTCTGCTTTTTCAAACGCGCATCGATACCACGAAGATAATTTGAGGGGGCGCACTCTCGTATATATGACATTCCTTATGAACAAACACATTTATCAATTTTGAGACTTCCATGCTGGATGACATTGTCCCTGGTGCAACAGTTCTTGTTCGATCGTTGTGGTATCTATCGAGTCAGTATCATCAAGTGTACTTCTGAACCCACCTGACATCGATATCAGGCCAGTGTTACAGCTGATGCTTCGCCTTGGCAGCTGAAACCTCTCGTACTGTACTGCGTTGTTGTGATTGTACCATTGTACCTGCTGACAGGACTAGACTACATGTACATAGAAGGGTCGTACGTAGACTCTTGCGCGAGAGCTGTTCACTAGGAGCCTACCTCCTAGGAGGTACAATTTATCGTACACAAGTCTGCGCACGAGACTCCACATCTCCGCATTATTACCTACGTGATGCTGCCGAATCACTCCGTGGCGTCATGATCAAGTTCCATCAGGATGCTGGGCATGCAAGTACATTCCTACTCTCGTCTAACATCTGACTGTCAATAGATACGAGTTCACAGCCTTACAGGTATCTAAATCGATTACACAGATAACAAACAACCACTGCCTCTTTGGAGCCCTAGTGCACAGACTTGTGTTACCGTCGCACCATTTCTCCGCTCACCCTGGACGACCCCATTTGCTTCCCCGCTCCAGGAGCCCTCGGCCGCTCTTTATATTGAGCCATTCGCGTTGCATCTTGGCTTAATCACACGATGAGGATAGGTGATCGTAGCACGTATCGTTGGAAAGTAGAGCTCCCCCCAAGCAAAGAGCCGAGGTCGTCAACCTTGCTCGAGCTCGCTTCTCGGTAGAATGTAGGTCTTGTCGTGGATGCCCTCTCTTTCTTCTTAACAGTGATCTCCGCACCCTAGGTGAAGTAAGCATCCCAATCATCGATCCAAACCTTGATATCTCTTTCAAAGTATCCGGACGGTCTTTCTAGTACCCGCAACAATGCCCGGAGACAAACCTTGGCCAGAAGTCCGAGTCGGCAACAAGAACCATGCAGACACAGCAGTAGTGATCATTGGCGCCGGCATCAGTGGCATCGCCACAGCCATAGACCTCATCAGGCAAAACAAGTGCCACAACTTCATCATCGTCGAGAAGAGCGGTGGCATCGGAGGAACGTGGCACGACAACAAATACCCCGGCTGCTGCTGCGACGTTTGGTCGACGTTATACTCCCTCAGCTACGAACAGAACTGCGAATGGACACGCGAGTACCCAGGCCAGGAAGAGATCCTCGCATACCTGGTTGGCGTCGCGCAGAAGTATAAGATTTACGAGCACGTGCGGTTCAATACTTCGGTTGAGGGTGCTCTTTGGGACGATGAGTTGAAGAAGTGGCGTGTTGATGTCAAGACAGCGGAGGGCAGCAAAGATGCAGAGTTCAATCCCAGATACGAGATCAAAGCAGATTTCCTTGTCAGTGCTGTTGGACAACTGAACCAACCAAAGTGGCCGGAGATCGATGGTATTGAGAACTTTGTTGGAAAGAAGATGCATTCTGCGCGCTGGGACTGGTCATACGATCTCAAAGATAAGAAGATTGCAATCTTGGGCAACGGTATGTGACTTTCTCAATGGTGTGGAAAGACCGTACTGACATACACAAGGCTGTACCGCCGCACAGATTGCCCCCGAAATCGTCAAAGTGGCCAAGAGCCTAACCATTTTCCAACGCACACCTAACTGGGTCATCCCACGACAAGATGCCCCAGTAACTCCATTCTGGCGCGGCGTATACCGCTACGTCCCACCAATTCGATGGCGCCGTCGTGCAGCGATGATGGACTTCCGCGAGTCGTTCTACGACGCTGTGATCGACGGTCAACACCCCTTTGCCGAAGAGCTCAGAAGACAGAGCAAAGAGATGATGGAGACCCAGCTAGCGGATCGTCCTGAACTGTGGGAGAAGCTCACACCAAAATACAACCCTGGCTGCAAGCGTGTCATTATCTCAGATGATTACTACCCGACTCTCGCTCTGCCAAATGTTGCTCTCGAGACCAGACCGATTCATCGCATTGGTTCCAACAGCGTCAGTGTGATCGGTGAGGATGGCCAGCCCGACGTCGTCGAAGCTGACTACGACTTGCTCGTCTGCGCCACTGGGTTCCAGACTACCGAGTTCATGCATCCGATTCAGTTGACAGGCCGCAACGGGCGTCAGCTCAGCGATGTCTGGCACAAAGGAGCTCAAGCATACAATGGCACCTGCGTTGAAGACATGGTAAGTTCAGATACCCATACCTCCAAATCGTCTGATTCATCATGCTGACTTGACTCTCCAGCCCAATTTCGCCATGCTCTACGGCCCCAACACCAACCTCGGCCACAACTCGTGAGTAACTCCCACCTCTCCATCGAACCCCCAACTAACCATTTCCAGCATCATCCTCATGATCGAAGCCCAAAGCCGATACATCAACGGCCTAATCACCCCCGTCCTCGCCGCCCGCCAAGCCAACCAAGCACTCTCCCTCTCCCCCAAACACTCCAAAGTCGTCGCCTACAACGAGCGCGTACAAGAAGTCCTGCTCAAATCCTCCTTCAACGACCCGAATTGCAACTCGTGGTACAAGAACGACGCAGGCCTCATCACGAACAATTGGTCTGGAACGGTGATTGAGTATCAGAAGATGTTGGCGAATGTTGATTTTGACGATTATGAGATTGAGGGCAGTGGTGTGGAGGTGGTTAAAAAGAAGCCTGTCATTGAGTTGGGTAGGGTTAGGGAGGAGACGCTTGTGAGCGATAAATTAATTGCGGCGATGGGAGTTCTGAGTGTGGGCGCCGTGGCGGCTGGATTTGTGCTGAGGAATTCGAAGTACCTGAGCGGGCTGAGGCTGAGGTGATAATGATTGATTGGATCTCGGGGGCTCGTTGTAGTCTTGAAATCGTAATTTGTCTGGGCAAAGCTCATTCCTTTCGTACAATTTGATCTACATACAAGGCGAATTATCAGCGCTTCAACGTGCCCTCCGCTTTCTAAGATCCAATTTAGCTCCTGACAAGAGATCCTCTACTAAAATTTGCGAGCCCTTGCCGGGGAGAGTCGAATCATCGTCGGTCTGATCCGCAAGCTCTGGAACATCATCTCCATGGCCGGGCTCGGCATTTTTGTGTATTGCAGATTCATCATCCTTCGATGCTGTCTTCTCTTTCATCAGGTAGGCTTCTTGCAGGAATTCACCAAAGTACATGATTGCATCCACCATCTCTTTGCCAGTGGGAATGATATGCTCCTTTGGCAGCAAAAAGCCGTAAGTTCCACGGTCACGCAGCTTCAACTGGTATGCCCAGCGAACACGCATCTCGTGATAGAACCAATCGAGGCCAGATCCGCCGCGGTTTTCCATTTGAGGGAGGTAGGATTTCTTTCCCGACGCAGCGACGGCATTGCCTTCGCAAGCAGGTAGGACTTCGTAGACGTGGCCATTTGCGTGGCGAATCGCTTTCTGCAGTCCATAACCTAGCTCTTCCAGGTCTTCTAGACCAGGAGCGAGGTCATTGCAGGAAAAGCTGTAGGGGTACAGGATTTGCTGAGAGTACGAGTGCAGATCCATCAATCCAATGAACTCAACGCCATTATTCTCGGTCTCGTTACGAGCCCAGTCGGCAAGCTGCCTAGCCTCGACAGCTTCAAATGGTTTTTCGCCGGCATAGCTCTCTGAACAGGGGTTGCCGGCTGTTGAACTGCCATCCCAATGGAAACCAAATGAATGATCGAGATCCATACCCTGACAGAACCTGATCGATGTTTGCTGACGGTTCTTACGCCACAGACGATCGGTTTCCCAGGTGTATACGTAACCATCCGGATTGAGAGTCGGAATAATGACGAAGTCAAAGTCCTCAAGCATGCGGGTGATGAGGGGCACCTTTCCAAAGCCTGTGATCAAAGTGTAGGCGATGTAGTTGGCGGTGCTGGTACTAATCCACTCACGGGCGTGAAGGCCAGCAGTAATCAGGACGGTCTTGCGAGTAGAAGGTTCTGGATCGTCGTCGTTGGTGGGGTGTACACCAATGCGAAGAGCCGGAATGTCACGGCCTTGAGCACTCTTTCCAATGTTGACCAGACGCACGTGGGTAGTGAAAAGAGAGGAAAGCAGGCGCATCCAAGGCTGGATCACGCTCATAGGCTGATAATCGGTAAAGAAGATGTTGGCCTCGGCGCCTTGCGAGTGGCCAACTAGTCGCTGATCGTGGTGGAACGCAGGGGAGGGTGCCGCAGCCTTAGAGAACTCCAGGTGGCGAGCATGGTCGCGAGGTGTTGGGTAGGTCTCGAATATCGCTTGCGCCAACTCCCGCTCGCGCAATAGTGGAACATGAGAGCGCTGCAGCGATTGTGGTAGTAGACCTGTAGAGCAGAGGGTGTATGTCAGCACATCATCTCAGATATGACATGAGCTCTCGCGGTCTAGCTTCAACATCCGTACTGCTCGCCCTGCCACTGAGAGGCTTGTACGGAGTCCGAACCTAGCATAGCCTAGACCACGAGATTGGGCTGTACCCTTCGTCCACGTACCTAGCAGCGAAGGTACGAGCTCCTGCGCGAGACGGATATCTACCCAATCGTTTGCGAACTCCCATACATCTAGCAAAAGGGTGTCGGATGCCTCTGCCAGGCTCTTGGCCTCCTCCGCTGTGCTGATGTTGAACCGTAGGAGCACGTCTCCACCATATCTTGCAAGTGTATGCGCGGGTAGCAGCTGTTCCTCTGGCTTGCTGGCCTTCACTCTGCTCTCTTGCTCTTCGTGCGTGGATGTTTGTGTCCAGATCTTCTCGATAAAGCGTTCGGATAAGCGCCGCCAATGGCTCAGGAATGGCTGGGGCTGTGATGCGGCGCGGTAGGCGTCATTGGAATCGGAGGGCACGGCAGTCGCCACTGAGAGCGATGCCAATGTGGTCAGCAGTGCGGCGCGGTGTAAGCGCATGGTGCGTCGGTGTTGTGTGCGTGTGTTGCAGGTTGAGGTGTTTATCAAGGTGGAATTATGAGCTGCCACCACTATTCGGCAGCCTACGCCTTGCGCCAACGCCCGCACTGCCCGCCCGCCGCCTGTGCGCCCGCCCGGAAGGATTAAGCTTCGTGGGGTGAACGGTAGGTGGACCAATGCATCCTTGCATTCAATGTGTACATCGGTACATTTCTTGTAGCTCTAGACACTGTTATCAAACCGTATCTCAGAGGCAAGTGCAGATGTCTTTATGATGGATTCTGATCGTGCTAGTTTGCTAGAGACTGAGATAGAAGCTAAGCTAAGGTAGTATCTCAATGGCTTTTAAAGTCATTTCGGTGTTAATTACTGATCACAGTGGCATAGGCGTAACGGAGATACCACCAGTATCTCGGTGGTGTCTATGTCGTTTTAGTGTACCTTTCCAATCAAAGTACCATAGACATCCTGGAGATGCTGACGATATCTCAGCGGCCTCTATGATCGATTGCATGTCATACTCCGATCACAGTAGCACACACGTAGCAGAGAGACGCTGTCACTATATCGTTTTATGCGTTGGTCATAGCCTCGCCAGCCTGCCAGTCCAGATATGCATTCCCGGGTATTGTAATTGTCCTTCATACACATCCTATTCGTGCACTCCTTATCTTGGCCATGAAGTTACCTCTGTAGAACTTTCTGAATGTACTTCCATTGTTCCATCACGATACATGTATCCATCCTGACATCGATCTCATCTTCGCTTGCTTTGTTCCTGCCCATCCGCATGTTTTCGACCTTGATTGCGTCTTGGATACACGTTTCGTAATAGGCGATGTCACTCATTAAGAAGTTGGACAATTCCTCATGAATGCGTATCTCCTCTTCCGACGCAGCACAGATGGCCAGGTCTATCACTTCATGAAGCCGAGGATCCGAGGATTCGCAACCCAAGAGTATCTTACGCAGGAAACAATACGATGTATGGGCCGAGGTGGAAGCCTGACCGGCCAGCCAATTGCCCTCTCCCGCCTTGTCCATCTCTGCATTCCACCAGGTCGCGGCATTCGAGGCGCAGTCTGCGATATGAAGAAGGCGTTTGAAATATAGTTGGATAGAAAGCCTGCCAGTAGTCGACGAGAGCTGTGTGTTGCCGTCGATCCAGACCTCCTCAAGAATGGCGAGCTCGACTGCCGCTTCGTAGGCGGGGACCTGTGGCCTTAGTATGGCTCCTGCGATGTGGTCGGCTTTGTCAAGCCAGATGGAGTGGAGCTGCTTGTTCGCGGCGGATAGAGAAGCTGCGTCCTGTACAGTAGGACATTTTGCATAGATCCACATGATCAGCTCGTTGGGAAGAGCCAGCAATGCTGCCATGATGGAGGCCGACGGGGTGGTAGGCGTGTTTGGGCGATGAACATCTTAGACAAGCCGATTTCCTACACTGTTGTTCAAACATAAACACGCCTACTGCTGTGCCAGGGCAGTGCCGCGCGACGCTTATGAAGACCAATGGCGCGATTATGGAGGTCAGGTGAGTCTGCGCCTGACCAAGGACGGATGAGGTCGTGGTCGCCTCAGGCACAACTTGTGCCACCCACGGGCCGCGCGGCCCTCATCGGGCCATCTTTATGCTCAATTTTATGCTCACCTCAACCCGCACTGCATCAAGCATCAGATAGCCAACTCGTTTTACTCCTGGGTCGGCGTCTCGGATCGGAACCAGGACATCCGACAGCACCTTGCCAATCTATTAGCAGGAACCCTGGAGCGATGAGTGATCAGATCCGCAGAGTGGGCTCCGGCGACCCTAATTGCTAGCCCAGAGAACGCACAGTTCTTGTGGTCAGTGGCACAATTGGGTTTCGAGCAATAATAATCTCACCAAAGTGCACATTGGGTACCAGATGCAAGCTCACGTGGCTTGATAGCTTTGTCTTTCAGTCTGTGTTCACCAGTCAAACTACAAGAAACGTGGATAGCAGACAGCGATCCCTCGTACCCGGTGTTGGAAGAGCACCGCATGTCTCTTGAGTAGGTTCCAGTGGATTCTACTGGGAACTAGAGACGCGCACTTCTGCGCCAACTTGTATAGACTTGCACAAGGTTGCGCTGCCACAGCCGGAATCTGGGACATATCGTTCCGAGCCTGTTGTGGACCATTGAGACATGGCGAAGGCAGCTAGCTCTCTACAACTAATGCCTGTATACTCAGATGTCTAGCTTTTGGGGCTTCGTTTCAGACAACACCTTGCGATAGACGATTCCCGGCTCTCACAGGGGTGGGTACCCACAACGAGATCACGAACATTAAGCGGGTACCTGCCAATGTCCAACAGCCGAACTCTTAAGTACTTCTAGATTCCATGATGTTTTTCCTAAATGTCATTCCGATCATCGATCATCAAACTTCCGAAGCGATACCAACATGGAGCATCCAAAATTCAAAGTCGTCATCGTTGGCGGAAGCGTGTCTGGTCTCACGCTGGCAAACATGCTGGAGAAGCTCAATATCGACTACGTCGTGCTGGAGAGCTACAAGACCATCGCGCCCCAAGTCGGTGCGAGCATAGGTCTTCAAGCGAACGGCCTCAGGATACTCGACCAACTCGGCTGTGCGGATACTCTCATCGATCTTGTTGATACGCCACTACATAGCCAATTTCTTCGAGACTCGGAGGGCAAAGAGTTTGCGAAGTTCGAGGGCATAGCTAAGATCCTCGAAAATCGGTACGTCAGAAGCACTATGCGCGAAGCAGAACAATGCTTGCTCCGTGGAGTGCAATAGGGCTATAGACTTAATTTGCTGATAGCTTCTGTCAAGACACGGCTTCCCAACGATCTTTATCGACCGACAGATGCTTCTAGCCACGCTGTACGATAACCTCAAGAGCAAAGACAAGGTCATCACTGGAGCAAAGGTCCAAACAATCAACACCCTGCATGGCGGAGTGGAGGTTGTCACTATGGACGGTCAAGCGTTCAAAGGTGGTACGTGAACGAAGGGTACAGCCCAACCTCGTGGTCTAGGATATGCTAGGTTCGGACTTCGTGATAGCCTCTCAGTGGCAGGACGAGCAGTACCGACCTTGAAGCTAGACCGCGAGTAATGTCTGAGATACTGTGCTGATTTGAACCCTTCGCTCTACAGACCTCTTGGTGGGAGCAGATGGCGTTTACAGTACCGTCCGTCAGGAGATGTGGCGGCTCGTTGACGAGATGAAACTTCACACCGAGTCTTTCCCTAGGAAGGACTGGGACGGTAAGTGTTTGCGACTAGTTGTTTGCTTTTCTAGCCAAGCACAATTACATGAGCGAGCGCTGACGTATGTTTACACCAGACGCATACTGCGCCTACAAATGCATCTTCGGCATCTCCAGTCCTCTTGAGAGCATGGCGCATGGAATCACACACAACGTCATGAACCAGAACTACTCATACCTAGTAATCACTGGCCCAGGCGGCCGGATATATTGGTTCTTGTTCATCAAGCTGGCCCGTCGCACGTACGGCGACGATATCCCGAAGTACACCAAAGCGGACGAAGAGACTCTGGCCAAAGAGCATGCCTTGGACCCAATCACCACGGGAGTTACGTTCAAGGACCTCTACGAACAGAGAACGAGCTCAGTGCTAACTCCATTGCACGAGTATACGCTCAGCAAATGGCACTTGGGACGCTCGTTCCTTGTTGGCGACTCATCACACAAGGTTAGTCTGCTCCAGGGACAGTTTTTGATCACGCTAACGACATTCCAATAGTTCGAACCAATTACTGGGCAAGGCGGCAACAGCGCCATCGAGACGGCTGCTTCTTTGGTGAACCATCTTACCGAGCTGTTGCAAGATACGAACGGCCAGCCCAACGATCAAGACATAGACACCATGTTCCGCAAAGTCCAGAAAAACCGCCATGAGCGTGCGTCCTGGCTTGTCAAAGAAGCGCATTCGCGCCAGCAAGCCTATGCTTTGGAGACGTTGTCTCTACATTTGAAGAGCACCGTCATTTCTCGCTTATTGGACAGCGAGGCGGCTCTCAGTCTCGCCTCTTCTCATCTCATTGGAGCACCCAAGATCAATTCCTTGCCAGTTCCATCGCGATACCACTCGATCCCCTTCGAAGACGAACTTCTCGCTCCGGTATTGAAGCAGGCTTGGATCCCGAGTGCTGTCGGTCTCCTATCTCAAGCAGGCCTGTTCTGGGTTGCAGGAAAAGTCCTTGGCCCCGGATTGCAGATTCCAACTTCGTTTGCTGGCGCGCCGCTGAGGCGGACTTGGTTTGGTGTTCCCGCTGTTGACGGCGTGCTGTCCATGATCGTCTCCATATTCGGAGCTTCTGTTTTCGCACCAGACCGTGCGCTGCGCCTACAGATTGCTTATTTCATGCCCGTGATTGGTAGTTCCCTGCTCGACTGGACGATTGACGCCTATCGGCTTTCAGACAATTCGATGAAGACAGTTTGGTAAGTCGAGCGCGATATCATAGACCGTCAATTCTCAATTGTTGATGCTAACCTCTTTCCAAAGGCCAAGTGTCGCCGGCGCCGCGTACCAACTTCTCGGCATCGGAAGGATCGCACCACTGTACAACGCTGCAAGGACCATACTTGGTAACGTCTACCGGCCGCTGGCGATCTCTGCGGTTCCGACCAAAGATGTGCCAGTCGCCGCATCTTTCGGCCTCGCCTGCGGATATGTCGTGCCGACCATTCTGATGTTCACTCCTTTCGCCAGCATGGATCTCCGACAGAAGCTCACAGCGTTCTGGCAGCCATCACCCGTTTACGTGGGTATCTTGACGGCAGGCGTCCTACAGTACACCCGTCGGACTAAGACGGTCAGCGATGCTGAAAGCCTCGCCGATCCGAAAGACAAGCAAAAGCAGAGGCTGAAGCAACGTCAGCAGGAAAGGCGTCGGAGCCTCATCTCCGTCTACAACCTGGGCTTCGTCGCAACAACGCTCGGCCACTGGGCAGCAGTCTACACCATCCTCAAGGACCCCAAGCTTTCGCTCTTGAAAGTGTTCCTACCGTCCATTGCGCCTCAGACCGAGAAAAGCAACGGAATTCTAAATTTCCTGCAATGGGACATGGTGCTTTACACTGCCTCGGCTGCTGTGCATGGTCTCCAAAGTGTTCTTGAGTTCCGTACAAGGGGCTATGTGACCACGTACCAGGCTGTGTCGGCTGCTTTGTCTTTTTCGCTTGGGCATGCGGTTGTTGGGCCCGCTGCGGCACAGATTGGGCTTTCGGTTTGGAAGGAGAAGTTGTTGCTTAACATGGGGCTTTGAAGTCGATAATATTGACGTTGGTAGAATCAGACGATAGACTCTTATAACGATAGATACTCCAGGATTCCATATCAGCGGTTGAGCTTATCGTGATGCAATCGCAGCTTCGCATGCTGAACTCCAACCATCTTCCCATGACTTGTGGAATGCCTTTTCTCCGTGCTATGAGGTCATGGTAGATGTATACTTGACTAATGTTGCTATTTGGATCCAAACCAGTGAATCGGATGTGCTTATACACGTATATCGGTAATGTAAAGGGAATTGGAGGAGGCGTGCATGTACATGTACATGTATTTGGCAATAGAAGAAGGGTTAGGGTAACATATATCTGTCGTTTGGAAGAGCAGGCATACCAAGGCATCTCATACATATATATGATTGATGTCGTGTTTACTAGATCAGTTGGTCTTGAGGCTGACCAAGAAAAATGGTGAGCGTGACAGATTTGGTACCGTGCGTCAGTCACTGTAAGGCGGTGTCCCCGTTGCGGCACCACGCAGCCTTGCTGCCTTGCGGTGATGAGGCTGCGCTTCACTTCACTTATATAGAGTGGGGAGCGCTTGAGCTTTGCTTGCGTGCTTGCGACTTTTCATAAAGACCTCCAAGGTTTCCAAAATCCATCAGCAAACACTCAAGTGCAATCACTGCAAACACCAACAACTATATCAACCCGTCCAGATCATCCAGCAGGACCAACACTCAAGCTCATCCCATTGATCAAACATCGCACAAAACTCGACTATCATCTCGCAACCCTCACACCACCAACACCAAAACCATGGCTGCTGCACTTCTCCGCCAGCGCCTTCTCCAGGACATCAAGGAGCTACAGACCAAGCCATATCCCGGAATCGCTCTTCACCTCCGAGATGGCGACCTCACACAAGCATGCCTGGTCTTGACGCCAGAGGGCAACGCTCCGCTCCACCTCACCGTCATCTTTCAAATACTCTACCCGATCGAACCACCCAAGATCACCATCCAGAGCAAGATAGCGCATCCGAACATTTACGGTGGATACATTTGTGCTTCCATCCTGAACACGACCGAGGGCTACACCCCAGCATACACACTCAAGGGCATCTGCATCCAGCTCCTCAGCTTCTTCGGCTCGGACAAGATCGAGCAGGATCACGGTGGCGTGGTGGACCTGAAGAATTACGCCAGAGACATCAAGGAGTTCGGGGACTTCACGGGTCGCCACCAACTCGGCGACGAGTTCAGCTGCACCAAGTGCGGTTTCGGAAACTCTGGTGGTCACGTACTGGGCAGCGATGTTCCGAGTTTGGTAGACAGCGAATCACCGTCAAATCCGGTGCAGCTCGACAAACACTCCGGATCTGGCGATCCCAATCATCCCTTCGCTGGACAGCAGCGCCACCTCTCCGATCTTCCCAACGAGCTGTTGGTCTCCATCACCGAGTACATGGAAGAAGAGACACTCTTTCTGGCGGCGCGCGCATGGACTGGCTTCAGTAAGCTTCTGCAATCCCAGAATCTCATTCAGGTCCGCGAGATGCAGTGCTTCACCTTGAAGGAAGGCTTCAAAGAGTGCCGTCTTGGTGTTGGCATCAGTATGACTGGCCGCAAGCTGCAATCCGAGTTCGACTACATCTCCAAAGATGCGTTTGAGAAGCTTGGGGTCCGAACTTCCGTCCAGGGCGTGCCCTTCGGCTACTGGCTGCCTCTTCCTTTCTCCGAGTCCCATTGGAAGCGAGTCAAGGATGACGCTCTGGTGTCTATGGACGCCATCGGCCGAGTCGCCGGCATCTCTGGACCGAAGGAGAACGTCTTATATGCGCTCATGAACGACGTCACAGTCAAGCTATGCGAAGCGGCGTCCGGCGAAAACAGCGCTTCCAACGACCGCCGCTCCAGATGGTCGAGCTCGATGAACCTCAAGAGTACCCTCACACATGCCAGCGAGAAGGCTGTCGAGAGCTACTATCAGCTGTACCACCTTCTTGTCACGCTTGCCACCGACGACCCCGAGATTGCCGCAGAGTCCAGCAGGCGCATCAAGGCCTTCATGGATGGCGATCGCAGCAAGGCCAACTTCCCAAATCTTGGTCATCTACTGGTTTCCATGCTGATCTCTGACGCTACTACAACTGCGGACTTGACGACGGCTATCATCAAAGAGGCGATCACACGCAACGTTGTCTGGATGCTCGACACTCGCGGCGCCGGCATGGCTGGACTAAGCTATCTCGAGCCGTCCGAGATCAGCGAATTCCGTCTGACGAAGACGTACGAAGCTTCAAAGACCTCCTTCAACCTGCTCATGTTCGCCCATCTCATGCGCAAGACCGTGTCCCAGCCAGCAGCAGGCACCGACGCTACCGAGACGAGAACACTCCAAGACGTTCGCGACGAACTCTTCAGTCGCCACGGTTCTCCGCCAGCAGGCACAGCAGCCGCGCTCGCCGCGTCGATCCGTCGTATCCAAGAAGTGAAGACTTTCCCGAGCTTCTTGCAGAACATGGAGGTTCCTGTCCCGACCGCGGCGGAGTTCACTCGCTTCTTGCGCTGCACCGTGCAGGATAGTATGGACAAAGGGTATTCGACGTGGCCGTTCTCGCAGGAGAGGGCGCTCGCGATGCGCTTGAAAGAGGAGCCTCAAGTTGAGGTTGTACTGGGTCTGAGGCCATCGGCGGCGACCGGCGGACGATTCACATTCTTTCCGCAGGACCAGAAGCGTAAGCGGGACGAAGGTGCGGGTCGTGGTGGGAGAGGTGGTCGCGGTCGAGGTCGTGGTCGTGGTGGTTGGTGAACAGCATCGAGAGTGTGATACGGGGATTGATGGCGTCTGCTTTTAGATCAGCGATTAGGCAAGCCGACAGAACAGAGCTTGCCTACGTGTACAATATGAAGACTTAGTATCTCAAGCAAGTCCATAGCATCATATCGAATTCGTTAATGCATACTTGCCTGCCCACAGTGTGTACTTCAGCAACATCCACCCTAAACCGAGTGCGGCAAGTCGTGCTCAATCTCATCAACAGTCCCGGTGCGTACGGACTCCGCGAGGTCCGACAAAGACACTCCCAGGCGCAGCTTCGCCAGCAGCATCGTCGAAGTCTCGATGGGTTCCGATCGCAACGCCTTGATCAGGACCCCTGCCTCCTCGCAAAACCTCTCTGCGTCGTCGAGCTTCCGCCTGAGATCTTCATTCCTCGTCAGACCGCCGGGGATGTCCCACTCGCAGTGCAACCCTCTCTCTTCGCAGAACTGGCACACCGGTCGCTCGCCCGAACACTTGGTCTTGCGACGGCGACAATGAGCGCAGGCGCTCAAGACTGACCATCGTTTCGCGCGGGAAGTCGGCTATCGACATGGTGTTATTGGGATTGTTCGAAAGCACAGCGTCAGGAAGGTTCACTCACTCTCCGCTTTGAGCTTGAACCGATGTTGTGAGCTTCCTGTGGTGTGGAAGTGTTCTTGGCACCTGGTCGGAGCAGTGTTTGGCTTTCGTAGGGAACAACACGAGTAGACTGTGCGTAAGTGTATGGATTTGTCACTACACCATCGGCCCGGTTGCTGTCTGTTTGGTAGATCGGGCCGAGGCAGACTAATGGCGAGGCGTATTCTTCAGGACGGTGCTTGCGTCGGAGATTTGGATGGTCCATAGCGTACGCGATCCTTCCGCGGTACACATGGAGCGTAGTTGTGTTCGGCGTATAGCCCACGGAGAGCGAAAGCACCCGGCAGGGTATATAAGAGAACCCAGCAGCAGATCCCACTGCCTCCGATGACACACCCTTTAGACAAATGCATTTCACAGAACTGGTTAGTGAGATGGGACTTGAAGTTTGGCAGGATCCGGCAGTCCTAGCCCACGCGGGGAGAACGGTTGCCTTGATGTCTTCTCACTACCGTCCTCGAATCCGCTGATACAACACAGTCCCGTAAGCACAAGTGCAGCATTGGCGTCGGTACTAAGTGGTGAGTATGCACCGCGATGGCAGGGTAGTTGTGATCTTGGCAATGGCAGCCAATCGAAGCACAGTCCGTTGTACGCGCATTCTCCACAAGCGGCCTAGCCCTCTGTGGGCAGCGGCAGCTAGAGGTAGACGTTCTGGAGTTACCTCTCTACCGGTAAGTTTGACAGGCAGCGAGAGGACGATGCAGGTCTAAGTTTTGTTGCTTCCCTCTGATTGCGACAATCCGTGAACATCAGTGGGGACGAACACACACTTATTTGTGCCGGTGCAGCGCCGGCTCCTTGTACTGTGCTGGGGCTAGACAAGAGCCGAGTTCCCCGTCCGTATCCGACTATGGTGATATCCGATTGCGTTGGTATGTAGGGTGCGTTCCCGAATCGGAGTCTTGACTCCGCGGCGCAAGCAGGGAATCTTTTGCCGGGCAAACGGCCGGACTTTGCTCCTGAGATCCTGTCCAATGATGGTTTGATTTCTTCTTCTTCTGCTAAAGACACGGATACCTCAGCGATACTCGCTCTGTGGATATGGCGAAATTCCGTAGTGATCAGCGGTTCCAGTGCGTACGGACTGAGCGAGGTTGGAGATTGACACGCCAACCCGGAGTTTTGCCAGAAGCAAGCTTGACGTCTGATCAGACCCCAATTGCATTGCACTAATCAAGACTTGCATGTCGTCTAAACGTCGCGTGGTCTCTCGGACCTTGTGTCTGAGGCCCTCATTTGTCGTAACGCCAGCAAGAAGATCCCATTCACAGGTCAGGCCTCGCTCGTGGCAGAATCTACACACCGGGGATTTGCTGGATTGCGAAGGATCAAGAGAAGTACCGTGATCAGCAACAAGGATGGAGCATTTGGTCTTTCGCGTACGACATCTATTGCAAGCGCTGGACATCGCTTCTTTCTTTTTGATATTCGTGCTCTATCGATAAGACATTAATAAAACCGCTCTCCAGGTGATCGGTCATAATTCCTGACTGACCTTCGCATCTTGCATCAACTCGTTCTCGAACGTCATGTTCTCTCCGGACGTGCTCGTTGTGGTCGTCAGGCAGGGCGATGGCATCTGGCATATCGAGACGGGAGGTGCAACCCATCTTTCGAAAGAGGTGTTTTGTGTATTGTTGATCTTGTGCTCATATGCTCGCTCTGGCGGAGATATTGGACCGAGACACAACATGGAGTTGCTGTAATCCTCTGTCGGTATAGCGTGAGGGTCATAATGGTTTCCCATGCTGCGTGCCAAGGATGTTGTGGCGCAAGATTGAGAAAGTCGGTAGCACTTCCGAAATCAAGGTGTAACTAGCCAGCGCGAGCGTCGAATGCATAAATGGGAAAGGAGCCCGCAGCGAGTATTTCGATCGCCATTGAGATATTATCCTCGTGTGACCGCCAGGAACGCGTGGGATTCCTTCGACGGTTCAGCCAATCACACGTCGATCCGCTGTGCAGCAGTGTTTGCGCTTCCGCTCCCCAGCCCTGTCTTCCGGGACGTGCGTTCGACAAGCCGAAGTTCTACCCTCATGGGAAACTTGGATTCCGGAGTTGTTTGATCATTGTTTTGATTAAAATCGTAAGCCGGCGCCTATTCAAGAAGGCTGGGATCGAAATTGGCCGAGTCAGTCTGGTCTCGTCCTGAAGATACGCAATGAGCCCCTGAATAATGCCCGGAGCGTACTCAACAACACATTTTACAGGCCTGTGGTTGACCCGTGTATTGGCTTTGTTATATGCAATTGCTGAGCATGGAGTTTCGGTAGAGCCGCCAAGGCGCCTTACACATGAGGGGCTCGTATCTCCTGACGAGCTACTGTACGTTAGATGCTTTGTCTAGTGGTTAACACGGCATTATACCCGACTCTTGGGTCCAATGAGCAAGGTGGATGTGCGTGCTCAGGCCTGAATCTGGGGCTCGTCAAGAAGCTGCGGCATAAGGAGGAAGTCGATTGGCTGAATATACACCTGGGACCCCAGCGGGATGCCAGCGCAGCCCGCTCGATGGTGACGGAGCAGTGTATAAGCTGTGTACAACTTCCGACTGTTAGCTCCATACAAGACTCCTTCTAGTTCTTGCATCCTCTTTGCCACCAGCTCGAAATCCTCGTCGCTTGCGCTCGCGCAGGCTAGTACGGTAAACGGCCATCTCATTGCTGGATTACCGGGTTCTCCAAAATCCTGGATTCTAAGGACAGCGACGGCTTTACTGACATACAGTTGTATACGATGATCCAGGCTGGTCGCTCCCGGATACGCAACTTTGTGCAGGTGGATCCGAGCGGCTAAAATGGCAACGCGATGCTTCGCCTTGTAAAGCGTGGCCGCTGCATCGTCTCCTGCACGAAACCTCGAAAGAGAGGAGAGTTGTTGCTCAGCCTTGTCGAGCTGCTCCGAGCATTCGCGGAGTTCTTCCTTGCGAGATCGGTCGACGGAGTGGTCATTCGGCGTGCGCTTGTTACTGCGCAGTAGCATGTGTATCCGAATCTGGACACGATATATCACTTGGAGCCCTCCCAGGAACGGTGAAGTGGAAACGCCATCTCCAGGAAATAAGAGGTCGAATGCATCGCCCCAGTCGTCCAACGTCGATTCCAAGCTCACGCAAAATGGCGTTAGGCTGGCAACGTTGTACAACACGCACTCTGCAAAAACCCGTAGGATGTTTATCATTCCATCGTCCATGGTGGTCGCCCCCTGGCCGACTTGGTGCACGATAAGCTTCCTGCACATATCGAAATGCGCCACAGCGCTGGTAGAGCTACCAAAATTGAGACCCTGTACGCCTTCAGTATTTGTCCGTGAGGACCCAAAGCAGAATCTCTTACCTCGAGCAAACCCAGAAAACAGACGGCGGTGAGCAAGGTTATGGACTCCTTGAAATTACGACTGTCATGAGCCTGCAGGCACTGTATGCCAGCGATACAACTTTGATAACTTCTCAGTGCCATTTTGTAGTGGAACCCGGACGGATTCGGGTAGTATGCGACCGAGAAGGCCATGACAGCTTCCCTGACCAGACGACTCTGCACACAGAGTCTACCAACGAGCGGAAGTTCGAGGAAAACCTGATCTGCTACGCGGGAGACAAACGCCGCGAGAATCTGGGAACTCGCCTCAGTGACGCGTTTCTCCTCGTCGCTCACAAACGACGGATACCCATTGGATATTGGAACTTTCGGAGAGACACTCTTCTCTCGAATATTCGTTAGTGTGACAGGTGTCGTCTGAGTCGATCGGCTCTTGCACGCGAGGCCAAGTCTTTCGCAGTGGCCGCAGCGTGGCAATTTCTCGTCGCATTTCTTCTTCCGGGCCACACATGTGAGACATCCTGTTCTCGACTTCAGCTTAGTCGTCTGGGTCGCCATTGTTGAGATAGTCGGATACGGCGAGACTTGTGTCCCTATCTATTCGCTTGAAGCTAGTCTTCAGGGTCCTTAGTAAGAGGTATCGCTCAGGGCGTGATGAATGCGCGATTTAATGCAAGAGTGGCGAAGACTGCCTTACAGTCGTGGTAAAAACCCAATGGAGCCTTCTGAGGAAGCTGTATGCCGACAAAGGTCGCCTTTGCCTGTTTGATATCGTATATCGTGCTATGGGGATGGCGCAGGGTGTGGAGGCGCACGTTGTGCGAGTCGTGTCTGGGAACTCTGGTGAGGAAATTGTGGGTCTCGCCGGCTGCCGGGCTGCGCTCCGCTTGCTTGACCACGTGCCTTCGAGATCCCGAAAGCATGCCTCCTTTTCAGAGTGAGTTGGTGCCTGAGGTTCTGTGACAACATGAGACACCTTAGATACGGTAACAGAGCCGTAGCATTGGAGGTTCCGTTAGCCTACCTTATGCTAAACACCACTTTAGGGACGACGATACCGGTGTCTGTATACACCAGTGTTGATTTCTATTGTTGCTCGGACGTTCTGGTTGTAGTGCGTGCGTGATCAATACGCTGTTCTGTCCAGAGTGCTTCGTCACATGTAGCGCTGTGAGTCTAAGCGCCGTGCATGGTGTTTCTGAGCCCAAATCCGGCTATCTGGCAGTACTATAGTAGTTGATAGGCATCATGTGCAAACCTATCCTGTCCATCATTTGCGATTCGCGTGTAATAGAATACACATCAAACTAGCAGATGCTGCAGCTTTAAACGTGTCTTTTCTACTAGAAACATCTACTGAGCACGTTGAGACCAATATCCAATCATCTCAAATCCTTCGAATCTTCGCGGACCGGATCTTCGTCTCCAAGGAAGTTCTCCTCCGGCAACATGACCGCATGATCCAGAGCGTACGGCAATCCTCGATGTCTGCCACGCCACATGACCGCAACAATGACCGTCTTACTGAAGGTCGAGAATTCACCAGAAAGACTGGTCAGCGTTGAGCTCGTGCCCAGGCTGAGCCCAACGTTACCATATGCAGATACACATTCGAAGAGGATTGCGAAAACGGTAAATGCGGCGTTCTCCCGGTCCATGATTTTGTCGGCCTCGGCGGCGCATATGCAGAAGGTCCCGAGGAAGACGTACCACAAGTCGAAACCGAGCTGATTGCGGATGTGCTGCATCAAGTATGAGGATTTTGACTGGGTGTCTTCCGGGTCGGAATTGGTGGCGTACTTTCCAAGAGCAGTGTCTTCGTACATGTTGGTCCCGCGTACACTCATTGCAATGGGGAACACCGAGATGTACATCATGGTGAGAAGACTGAACTGTACACCTGGATTGACTTTGGCCAAATTGAAAGTCGACGTTCCTGTGTGGCGGGAGCTTGCAGCTTGGAAAGTCGCTGCCAGTATGCGTGAGGCCATGGGCAGGGTGTTCACTTCTGGGTTGTCGAGATCCATGACTATGATCAAAAGCACGTCCACAAAGTTCAAAGCGAAAAGAATGCCAGAGAGGATCCAGGTAGTGTTGCTGGGAAACAGAAGAGTGTAGCACCGCCGTGGATGGTCAAGTAGGAAGCGTAGCGATTCTTGCAAAGAGCTCCGTGGCGAAAGCATCTTATGGAGTGCCCAGATGATGAAACGGAGGATGATGGGATAACAAGTGTTACCAGCAAATGCAAGGAAAGTCATGAGCACCATCGGCCAAGTGGCGTCTCTGAAACTTATCATACTGTCCGGAGTCAGAGAGAGACCGCAGTTGCTGACCATAGTTTCACTCGAGTAGAAAGCCCACCAGACTAGGCCCACACCTTGATCACCTAGGTATTGTCGATACTTTGCCGGCGAAAGGAAAATCCAAATCACCAGACCGATATAGCCAAGCATGTGCAGGCCAGCAAGGAGTCCGAGGATGATCTTCAGCAATAGCTTGAGACTGCGATATTCGATGCCACCAAGCTCCTCACGATCTTGCGCATTCATGCCACTAAAATTCGAGTTTCTTCCAACAGTGACCGAGGCTGATAGTTGAGGGTAATTGCCCAGAGTAAGTTCGGTCTGCGATGCCGAGGAGGTACCATTATGCAGTGCCTCTCTTGCTCTTGCTGAGAGGGAACTCCACTTTTGTAGGGGCCCTCCGTCGGCTTGTTCGCTGTACGCGACTCTTGGCGAGGTTGTGATTGCGTCTTCGTCATGCTCGATGGCTGTGTCGCCGTTCCTGGGTTGGACAAAGTAAGGTTTGACACCTATGTTATTAGGATTAGCTTCCGATGCTTGCAATGCCGTGGCAGTCATACCTTTCTCTTGTGCCAAAGGTGAAGGGATACGCAAGCTTTGCCCATGGTGTGCATCAGCAGCCCACACAATATGTCCGGATCTGTTCTGATTGTCCGTGGTCGAGTCTCTCGAGTCATCGGCTTGGATCTGTGCAGCCAGACTTGTAGGTTGTTCAAGCTTGGTCTCTACAAAACGCTCCGAGGGCATCTTCTGTAGCTCGACATCATGTCTGGTATCCACCGATCGTGACTCTGGGGCCATGCGTCTTCTGCTCAGAATGTGTGGGGCTTGGGAAATGTTAGAAACAAGGTCAGGGCCGGCCGTAATGAACGCCAGATAACGTACCAAACTCGCGAAGGCGCTTTTCGAAGTATTGTATCCGGACGATGACCACAACGATGTTCACAAACGCGATGTTAGTGATGATCGGAAAGATGAACAGCACGATCTGTTGCGCCAGTCTCAACTCTTTCATGTCAACAGGGTTAAGGCCGGACTCGGTAGAACCGCTGGCGGCGAACAGGAAGGCATCGATTGCTGACAGGTTGCCGAAGCATGATAGTATGAGGAATGCCACGAGCGAGCAGCCGATGATGTAGCAATCTGTACTGTATGTTAGACCGTAATATCGATGGTGATGGGGGTGATCACTTAACAATGCAGGAAGATAAAGTCGCGGCGAATACGTTTCGGTATGAAACGCGACCAGCCCATGGCTTGCAAGGTTCGAGGGCTTGTCTAGCCTTTGCGAGATTTTTGGGTGTGCAGTTGATGTGTCTCCGAGGGATTTATTCTGGTGGTGCGATCTTACCTTATGGTTTCAATACATTAACTGTGACGTGCATCAGATTCTCCCAAGGTTGCATAAATCGCGCACGCTAACCGTCACAGATGGAAAATCGCTCAGCTTGCTGTCGTTAAAGTGAATTGAACTAGACACAGCCTCGTGAGAGGGCCCTTGGCATCTGCATCGCACTCACTGGTTTATCGACCGTGACACACGAAGGGATCATTCACTGTATGCTCTCCGACTCAAAACTTCGTGTTCCTTCTGAAGACCTCGTACGCAGTTTCTTGGCCCGAGCAGGAGACCGTGGGACGATGAAGCTAACGTTTCTCACGAGGCACGTTGCATGAATGTAGATGATGATCAGTTCGGCTTGTGACATATCAACAGGGATCTTTGTATGTCACGGGTAGGTACTCGTTGCATAGGCGTGGGAGCTCGCAACCCGTACCCTACAGAAGGAGCAGAGCTTGCAACGTCCGGTCAAAAATATTCCCCGTGTCAGAAAGTGTGGTGTACCCAACTGCATTGCCGCTCCTCCTCGATTGCTCGTCGCGTCAGTGGTGACACAGCATCAGACATCAAAGTAAGTGAAATCACGCATTAAGCTATGGGCCGTGGCTTGGCTACGCAGCTGTCCAATGGATGTGATGACAGAGACTTCACGGAATTGGCGTGACCACCGGGTTGTTTCAGTCTTTCAGAAGAAACGAGTCGGATGTTCTCCTTGTAGGATAGGCACCCATCTACACTGGCTTCGAGTCGCCTATTAATCAGCCTGGAAGGACTGACAATGTCCCCAAGCGAGTACGACTGCAAGCATCGATGTGCGATAGCTTCGATGGAAAGAAGAAGTGAATACGCGGCCTGTTGATGCCGAGACGAAGCGAAGGCATTGCAGTATCGCGACATAGCTGACTGCTTACCATGCAGCAGGAAAGTCACGAGTCAGCAATGCCCTGTAATATCATCACATGGAACGCTTGATCACATAAACCACCGTGGAAGCACAAATTGTCCGGAACTCATTAATTCATCGTCCTCTTCAGCTACATATAAAGCGAGTGTATGTCGGCATGCCGTCGCATGCCAAACCTGCCAGCAGCACCACTCGCAAACAAAAGAAACACTCCTCAATCTCCGCTCAACACATTCGTTGCCTCGACTCTGCGAGTCCACAGTGAGCGACTGGTTCGCGTCACTTCATTTGTCGTCGAGCTTCTCAGAGACCGAGGATGGAGAGCAGGTTGACGTTGACGGTGTTGCCGTTGAGGATGTTGACACAGGTCAGAACGTTCTGAATGAGAAGCAATTGACGTTAACACTGATCGTACTTCATAGGCGAGTGATTGATGACTTACGAGGAGACCGGCAGTGTTGCAAGTGTACTTCTCGTTGTCGGCGGCGCCCTCCCAACCGTACTTCCACTTGCCACCGTGGTGCTGGCACTTGATGGGAGCAGCAGTGCGAGTCTCCAACTCTCCGGTGGGAGCGGCAGCGGCGCTGGCGACGGTGGCGGCGACGAGGAAGATCTTGGAGAACTGCATGTTTGCTGATGGATGGTTTGGAAGAGGGAGTTGGTTGGTTTGGCTTGGTAATTGAGTGAGTTGAGTGTGATGAGGAGATGAGTGAAAGAGGAGGGATTTCGTCTGGCTTTTATAACCCATCCTCGACAGCTGGAGCAGTCTTTGAGCGATGCGGACCTCGCCGTGGCATTGTTCATCGGGCATTCTGGCTGGCACTCATGGCAACGGAAGATCGATCCCGTGTCGACAATGTAGCCCATTACCAGGTGGCGCGAAGATCCAAGCCTAGTTGTATGCGATATTATTAGATGGCGCTGTACTACTGCGTGCTCAACCACTCCAACATCTGTAACATGGCGTTTTCCGGCCAATGGTATAGGCGATGAAGGTGGCTGGCTGAGTCTTTCGGGTCCCTGTGATCGCCACAGGCCAATCGAGTGAAGTCTTCTCGGGCTTCGCCTCCAGCATGATCATCCCATGCAGCAAGCCTCTGTTCATCTCTGCTACCATGGACAGCATCAGTTGCCGCACTGCATCGGTATGACGGTACGTTGATACGAAGCGGCATATATATGGGCATTTGTATATGCTCATCTTGCTTTTTCGATGCGGACGATGTAAGCGATCAATTCGTTCATGCTTGAAAGGTGACCATGATACTTCCAATCCGTTTGATCTCAACGACAACAAGATCCAATAAATTGTCCGCCCCACACTGTGGGTCGACGCTGTGAATGAAGGAAGCTCACTGGCTGTTTCGAAAGGCCATTCTAGATGTTCCATAGCGCTAGATCCTATAGCTCTTCCTATAAGACCCACGCTCAAAAGCGACGAGCTGTGCAGATATCGTGGCTTTTCACTGCAGACACTAACATCTAAAATGATGCGACACGTATTTGCTTGCAGCCGTGTTGCAGCTAAATTCGCTTGACGGTATTGCTTCGAGTTAGTACTTTTCTTGAACCATAGAACCAAGTGTTGAGGCGTTCGACGATGGCTTATGCGCTCTGCCGATCGCTCCTGGCGGCTCGAGTGACATATCTCCGGCTCCCTTCCTTGGCCTAATCCTTCCGGGCAATGCGTCTGTCACAAATGCGGGTACCTACAGTGCCTTATGTGGACCAAACGTCTGCACGTTTCAAGAGTCCCACAGTCTTCGCGTTTGCATAGAGGAAAGTTCAACAGAAGCGAACAGGCCGCCCGTCCTGTTGCAACATGTGAGCAAAACCTCTGTCATCAGAACAAGCTGTTTTATCCTGGCGGTAAATCTCATGCGTGCCTCGATGTGCAGCAAGGAGATATGCGGCATGCTAGGTGCCAAGCTCGCCTTGTCATGCAGAAGTACAGGGCCGGCTGATCCGCACATTGGCATATGCAGTCGGACGTGAAGTGCTGTCAAACGAAAGCACGGATGGGTCCGACGCCACCGACGTCTCACGACCATAGAACAGAGTGTCGATCGGTGGGCCACTCGTCTCGAGTCAAGGCATTGCTCTCGTAGGTCCCAGAGTGCCGGACTCCGCTGCGACTATTGCGTGGCCTGATCTTTCGGGATTGTCCGCCAAGCCGTACAATCTTTATTGAACACCCTCGCAGTATGTGAAGAACCAGAACATGCGAACTTGATGAAGGTCGGGAACAATATATTATGCCGTGTCGATCGTCCGATGTCACGGCACCAGCGTTACGTACAGCTGGGTTGGGCCTTAGATCGAATGCATGTACCCATGTACAATAGATACATGCGAGAACAGCTTCGTGGTGGACATTGAGCTAGCTCGAATTGCGGATGAATGCTCGTGATGTTCCGCCGCATGGGCCGTGTTCGTATGGCACGGTGGCATCTCGGCAGGATGCTGGTGATCTGCCGATTCAAACAAACTGCCACTTCTGTGTGTTGTTGGCAGGGATGTTTCCATCGACGCAGAAATCTCTTTGGTGATGGTTACTGTAAAAGAGCAGACGTTGAAAGACTGCATCGCGCGCCCCATGGCCCGCACCGTCCCTCCAGCCTGTCAGAACCCAATCGAGTATGTACACGGCTGGCAACGACTTAATCAGGTATAGCTCGCGGCGCGCGGCACGACACGGGGCGGTACGAGGTGCTTAACGGTCCTTAGCTCTGTCGATCTGCGGGGGAGTTTCTCTGGCCAAGGTGATCGGTCCCCTTTCGAACACACGAACGCCACTTGAAACGAACTCAAGCTGAACTCCACCTTCGGTACCTGAACACTGGGAGCCGCCTTGCATCGCCTTGCATACGGAGAGCCCGGCTGTATGCTGGGCAAGAGTCACAAGACGTGTCGGTGGGGTCGCCAGTCTGATTTTCTACGTTGGCGACAAGTCTTTGTGACACCGTTGCAGGCCGATAAACAGAGATCATGATAGACTCAGCCTTCAACGAGATTTGGTGTTGCTCTCTGAATACCACGAGTGTCATGCCACTGACTCGAACCCTTGGGGTGAAACTCGAGCTCTTGGGGTAAAGTCCTCAGAGTCCGCAAGGCCATTCTGTGGAGGTACTTGCAGCAGGGCGACTCTGCGGTTGCCAGCACAGTGGACGAACGCCACGCCACACCGCGGAAGCAGGTTTCAGGAGACGGCAGGTAGCAGTCAGGATGCCGGTTCGTGCGCAGAAAGCGGGCATTCCAAAGGAATCCGCTTTGGTCTTCCACCATCATATGCAACCAGGGGACACTGTACTGCAACTCGGTCTTTCTCTGGATGTGGGTGATGCGTGTTCTAAGAACATGTTCATCAAGTGCAGTAGAGCTGTGCAGCTTGAATCAACTGAACCTATATCTCAGAGCTGATATACCTGTTCCGCTAGGTCCGCGTCGGATTGTCGTGTCCTCCGGCCTGCCTGCCAGTACACGGCCACGATGACCAAAGTCACGACGATGCTAGCTTTATAAAAGCCCCATCACCGAAGCGAAAGCATTTCGATAGTAAGGTGCGTCGCTGCTCCTGAACAGCTACTGGCCAGACAGTTCACCCGGACTACACCCGAACGACAAGAGCAAGTTGGCATCGATCTTCCCGAGACCCAAGGATTTGATGAGCGTCGGGGGCTTCGTCGTCCAATTTGGAGATTCACCGTGTAAACCGCTCTGATCAACAACAGGCGACATGAAGTTGGAACGCTCAAAGTAGGTGTCTGTTGAAAGACGGCATTCTGATTCCGCAGGGATGACCAACCCGGAGGCCACGCACAGCTCGCAGAAGGACTGGTGTTGGAAAAGTCAGAGCAGGTGGGTGACTCTCGCGTATCTTGAGTAGTGCCAGATATCATCCATTGGCACTCCAGGGCTGCGACTTTTCATGTATCTTTACCCTCTCTTACGTATGGTCTTGTCGGCGTACATACGCGATCTGTGATCACGCCATCCCTTGGCCATGGACCCTAACCCTGCACATATCATGTGACCTCTCCTCGAGGTCCTTGATCTTTGACGGAAATGCGCAAAAGTTTTGAGATCGCAACAGGCTATGAAGAGACGTCCCACACATCTCCTCGCTGGAAGCATGATGTAATCCATCTTGTAATCGTCTTGAGATCAGCTGTTCAGCTGCTCAGCTCCGGTGAAGGCGAGCCCTAGATGTGGTGCCGTAGAGCATGCGTCGCGCTTCAACAGGTTCAAGCGATTGGGTCGCTCTCCGCGCGCCAGAACGCCACTCCTCTGGCTGCATCATCGAAGCGGGATATCAGACACTTGCCAAATTGTCTTTGAAAGGACTTCTACCCTTACTACGGTCGAGGAAACGTTGGGTGTTACTCGATGTTCCGCAATGGATGTCGCAAAAGCGTTCTCGCAAGAGCAAGGGGCTTGTTGAGATGGAGTCTGAGCAAGTATACCTCATATCACCACTCGTGGGTAGGTGTAAGCTCAATTTTCCATAGGTTCGCCTATGGTCAGATGGGGACTACATGCATTTATCCCGCCACCTCCTAGCTTATCACACAGCCATTTGCGGCTGACTTGCATCAACGTGCCCAATACAGACACGCCCACCAGGAAACCTGATAAGCTACATCGCGTTCGACTCGCTCAAATGTGCAGCCTCGCCTTCAACTCCAAGTCGTGTCACACAGAGGGCCGCCTCCGCGCTCCTCCGTTCTTACTCTCAAGTTCAGGCTCAGTCTTTAGCTGGGAACACAAAAAAGACCATCCGCGAGTTTCAATCGACACCACAAGTCAGATTCAGCGCCATCCAGGCAATACCCGACATCAAGTTGGTTCAAACGGAGCATCAGCATCGCCACAGCACCCAACCAAGCCAGTCCTCCTTCGAGTACCCAGCTTCCAAATGGCGATCCCGACATACGTACCTCTCATCATCTCGCTTTTCGCGCTTGTGCTGCCTTTTCTGAACACGTTGAAAGTATTCTTCGACACGGCCGAGGGCTACAAGAAGTGCAGCGAAGCAATCATCGGTCCGTGGTCCAGCCTACGATGGCGAAAATGGTCCTGGTCTGAGTTTAGATTTGAGGCGCATTTCGTCACGCCTAAGATCGTGCTGCACAACGTTTCGGACGAGAGAGTGAAGCAAGCTTCATACCAGGCACGCTATTTAGCGCTACGCAACAGGCGCCCTGATCATCCAGATGGCGGTAAAGGACATGGTGGCGGAAAACGTGAGGTAGGATATTGGGGATACTTACCACATCACTGGCGCTCCAGCTCGACTAAGCGCACGGATGCCCTTCTACAGAGTGGTGCTATACTTGACGCTAGCTTGAGGTTGGCACCGGACTCTGACACCCGCAGTGCAAAAACCAGCTCGACACCTGGTGTTGCCTCCGACGAGGAGAACCAGTCCGGAGAACTCCCACCCGATACAGGCCTACAGTTCGCCTCGGAACAGAGTGTCTCGTGGTTGACCTTCTTGCGACACTTGTACAAGATCGAGAGCCTAACTTCTACTGCCAGAAAATCTCGGCTTTCAAGTGGCGACAGAACAGCCCGGGATTATTATTTTATCCTGGAAAAGCTTGAGGTCGATTCAGACTATAAGCACCAGTATCTCCCTGCATCGAATTTCGACACTGGAATTTCGATTTCCTTCATCGAATGGACATGGGACAGCTTGCCCGCAAAAGCCACCCGGCCAATGGCAAGTACGAGCCTGGGCACACTCGTGGTGATGGCAACGCGCCTGGGCATGAAGTGGCGCGTCGACCTGGAAAAAGACTCTTACCAGGCTGTAGGCAACGGCTACACTCTCAGCTGCACGCAAGTGCCGGAAATGGGTCTGGTGGCATCGTTCACAGCAGACGATGCAGAAGAGCGCGATTTTGGCCGTTCTCTGGTTTTCAATCGATCAACAGACACGATGATGTGCGGTATCATACCTGGGGCGCACCGTTTGGTAGATGTGGATTTTTACTGCACCGACGACGCGGGCACGACCGACATTTTGAAAGGTGTGTCAGACGTAGTCGACGGATTCGACCGGCTGCGGCGTAAACTAGAGCCTGACCTGATCCTCGACGACGATCATGCCCGCGGCTTCAAAATGCTGGCCGACGAGATGATGGCGTTGCTCTGCGAGCTCCCGCTGAAGCTCGAAGACGGCCAGGGTGTGCACACATACAATTTTCCCAGCGGGATATTCTTGTCACCGGCGACATCAGACGCGTGGCTCGACGCGTTGGTGGAGAACGTTGGGAAATACGAGAGGGCATTCCCGGCATTCGACGAACTGAGAAAACTGCGCTGGAACTCCCATTGGAGAAACGGCAACGAAGTCTCGTTCTGCCGTCGCTTGTACCACCGAACAACCAGCTGGTTCATCTCTAGAGGATTCGGCGTACGGTCTCGCGGTCATACCCTCTACGTGCACTTGGTCGTAGCCCATTGCTTCATGAGCCATGAAGCGTGGAAGGACACCTTGCGCCGCCTGAAGGACCCGCCACCACACCACGAGAATCATGAAAACGAAGATCACTCGCAAGAAGAAAATGACGGCAGAGAAGAGGATGGTGAAGACGACGGCGGTGGAAGGAGGCACGAAAAAGTCATTCGACACAAGATCAGGATCCATCACCAAGACTTTGTTTGGAGTGAGAAGGATCCAGTGGTCCACACCCAGTTGAGAGCGTTGGCGTTGTTGTATTGGGTGAATGTTTCCTGTAGTAGGGATGCATTGGCACGATGTAATCGCGAACTGCCGGACGATATGGCTTCTCGGGAGTGTTGGACCGTCTTGATGCTTCGGGGTATTGCATGGTCAACGTTGACGCGAAGGAAGAGCTCCGCAAGTGGTCAGGCCATTCCATCGTCATGCTGGGACAACCAGAGACCTGTCTGGATGATTTGAAGTTAGTCGATGAGATCAGGTATTGAAGGTTGCGAAGGTGATATAATATCTTATAATCTTCCTGTTTGTTGTTGCAAGTAGTCTTTCTTCGTCAAAGTACTGGACATGAACGACGATGTCGACAGCACTCGCCCAATCCAGCGGAACATGTTTGTTTTCACGCACGTTTCCTGGCAGTGGCGAGCAAGGAGCGTTCTAATAATAAGGCTGCGCATACTTCGCCGTCAGATTCCAGGCCAGGTGAGAATGCAGGGTAGAGATCTGAAGCGGCAACAGAGTAGCATCTACTAACCTATCCTAACAGACGAGGTATACGCGATTATGTAGAGTGCGGGGTTTTTAATGTATCCTAACGCTATCCTACTCCTCGGAGTACCAGGTTTAGAGTGCCCGTCAGATCGCCTAAATAGGGAGGCAATCTGACGAATTTAAACCTGACAGTATTCTGACTGCAATCTGAATAGGCGAAGTATACGCAAAATGCAGAGTCCGTTAGGGTGAGATACAAAGAGCGGCATCTCCATTCTAGGAAAGTCTTAGCAGCTACATGTATCTTGCATTCTAACCTGAGCCTAACGGCGAAGTATGCGCAGCCTAATGAAGCAAGATGACGACGGTGCGATCCTGATAATCTGAAACCATATTACAGTCCCTTAGCAAACGTTTCTCAATGGTACCCAACATCCCCAAATGAGACCGGCGTTAACGATACGATACATACACAGCAATGGTCACGACACACGCGAACACTCCATGGCATTACCATCTTTCTTTCATGACATACATCTACAATACTCAGCACCCTATCCCTGCCATACTCATCTAGAATGTAGTCTGCGCCAAGCGACTCGCCGCGTTCCTCGCATCGACACGATCGTCGTCTTCCTCCTGCACCTTCGACAGCGAACTAGCAGAGCTCGTAGCCCTCTTCCTTCCACCAGCGGTGCCGTCATCTCCATCGCCGTCTACACCGCTGCCTTCTTCGGGTACTCCAGGGATTCCGGCGAGAGAGCCGGAAACAGATCTGTTGAGTCCGTCTGGTCTCCTCGCAACGCCGCTCCAGGCGTCGCCCTTGGGGCCCTGTGAAGAAGCCATGGACGAGCGTCGAATCTGAGGGTGTGATTCGCGGCCGAGACGAGAGAGGCCGCCGGAGGAGTCAATGGCGCGAATGTCAGGTCGGACTTGTTCGAGGGTGGCGAGGGTGCGGCGCTCGTGCTCGATTTGGCGGATCACGTACTCGCGAATAGCGCCACGCAGGTCGGCGGAGGTGCGAGCGAACCACTTGCGTTTCTCCACGAGGAGGTTGGAAGTGACACGCTGGGTCTTTTGCTGCAGATAGCTTTCGTGGGAACGAGCTTCGTCAAGAGCGGAGATGGCTTCGTCGACTTTGTCGCGCTTGACGCTCGAGCTGGCTTTTAGTCTATCTGCAGCGCTGAGCTTGGATCGTGTAGCTTGTTGGGCCTGGATAAGCTCGCGGAGGAGAATGTGGCGGTTGGTGAGTGTCTCTTTGACAACGAAAGCGTCGCTTGAAGCATAACCTAGCGGGTCGGAAAGGGTTGTGGCCTCCGCGGTACCTTGTGCAGCGTGGTAGTCGCCAGTGCTCTGGATGACTTTGCCGATCTTACGGTATGCGTTGCCCAAGCCAGGATGAGTCTCCTGTACTGCCAGTCCAGCGATTTTTGTGCCGAGGTCGGACTCGGAAACACCAAGGGCTAAAATCGAAGTCAGCTTGATTGTTCAAACTCAATGCAGGAAATCCACATACATCTTCTGTTCTTGACCACCTTGTCAACCTTCTGTTGGGCGTCCATGCTGCTAAGATAGAAGCCCTTCACGGTTGGTCTAGCTTCCAGTAGCTCCGGGTTGTCATCTGGTGGCGGCGCAAACTGCTTGAGCATCTTCCTGCGCATGCCAGTGGCAGGCTGCTTCTTTCTCACGACCGGGCTGTATCCGAAATCGCTCTCCACAAAGAAGATCATCTCCTCGTCTCTCATGAGAACTTCGTTGCTGCAGACATTGTTAAGCCATCGCTGCAAGGAGGCTTTTGTGCGAGCCTCGTCCTCGTCGGTGCCCAAGCCGGCGGAAGTGAAGGCTGGCGGAACAGATGGCACAAGTGCCTCGGGGTTCGACGCTTGGAGGTGAGTGCAGAGCTTCTGGAACTCGGGGTATGTACGTCGGATATCGCGGAATTGAGTCGTCCTGAATTTGGGAAGGTTCGTCTAAGCAGATGTAAGTATGCGCGGGCTCAATTGGGAGTATGTTGCGTTGCATACGTATACGTCAAACCTCAAGATAGCGTCTTTCTTGCCTGTGCGCTCCAGTCCTGTGATCTTGGTTTGCAGCTTGTACTGCGGCTGCCTCTGCTGGGCCGGGTGAGGTGCAGCACCATGGTACCTTGCCGCGCTCTGTGGCCTGCGGTTCTCGCCCTCAGCCTGTCGTTGTCCGCCTTGCTGGTATTCCTGCTGTTGCTGCTGTTGTTGCTGTGGCTGCTGCTGCGCATGCGCTTCGTTCTGTGGCTGCCATTGTCTCTGCTGCTCTTGATCCCACCCACTGCCGGTTCTCTCAATGCCTAATCCTGCATTCGACTGGCTTACAGCTGGCGGTGGGAGGTCCTCGCGACTGACAGTGCCGTCGCCGAAGCTCTGCCTAGAGGCCTCGGGGCTGCTGGCCCAGGGTGAGGCCGGGTTCACAGCAGAATAGTCCATTCTAGGAGTAGTCGGGTCGCGGTAGGAGCCCTCGTAATATGCGCGCTCACTGGTGCGACGCTGAAAGCGTAACACTGGCTGCGAATACGGCGGCTCAGCAGGACGCTTGCCTGCGGAGATGTCGCTGGGACGAGGGCTGGAGGAGTCGCTGTAGTTGCTTGGGCCGGGCTGATCGTCATTCATTGAAACGTCGCGGCACGCATGGTATAAGCTCTCAGTGGTAATGGTAGTAGTGGTGTTGGTGCGATGTGGGCGGACAGGTGGGCAGGCTAGGCGGTACAGTTGGCGGAAGGAAGCTGGAGAAGCGGGCGGAACATGACGACGAAGCTCGGAGCAGCACATGCATCCATGTGAAGACCAGGGAGACTAAAATTGGAGTATATTTATTCATTGACCTATTCACGAGAAAACACATATTTTGATTTCTACTGGGGGCGTTCATTAAACACATTCTTGTCGTCTCTCCTTGTCAGGCATGTTGACGAGATGGCTGTGTGGACAGCACCATGCATCAATTCTTCACACAGCACCACTGAGATCACTCTCATACTCCTCACGCCGATATGCCGCAGCACCAGACAGCTCATCAGCAGCCAATGCCGCCCTAGATCGCACGAGGAATATCGGAATCATCGCTCACATCGATGCAGTAGGTGGAAATGCACGTGACAATGTCTTCACTCAGCACTAACAGCGTGGCAACAGGGGAAAACAACAACCACCGAGCGCATGCTCTACTACAGTGGCTTCTCACGCCGTATAGGAGATGTGGACGAAGGCAGCACCGTCACAGATTTTCTTCCCGCTGAGAGAGCTCGAGGAATCACAATTCAGTCTGCCGCCATCACTTTCTCCTGGCCACCAGGCACGGCGCCACCGAAAGTCACCACCAACACGCCTCGATCATCAATACCGCACAACATCAATCTTATTGACACTCCTGGCCATGCGGATTTCACATTCGAGGTATTGCGCTCATTGAGAGTCCTCGACGGCGCAGTGTGCATTCTTGATGGCGTTGCAGGCGTCGAAGCACAAACCGAAAAAGTCTGGGCTCAGGCTGCTGCGTACGCTATTCCGCGCTTGATTTTCGTCAACAAGCTGGACAGAGAAGGTGCAGCATTCGCTAGGACTGTGAAGGAAATCGGGTCGAGGCTGGATGTGTGGCCAGCACTCTGCCAAATTCCCTGGTGGGACGAGCAGGGCAAGCTCGTTGGCGTAGCGGATGCCATTGGCCTAAAAGGTATGCTCTGGAAGCAAGGCGGAGACGGAAAAGAGATCGCAGCATTTGCGGGTGCCGAGCTCGAAAAGCAGGACTCCAAGCTGGCCACTGAGTTGAAGCAGGCTAGGGTGGCGCTCGTCGAACTGCTTTCCGAGCACGACGATGAAATGGTTGAGAAGTTCCTCGAAGCCGACGAGGATCACCTTGCAATCTCTTCACAAGACATCATTGCCAGTCTACGGCGATGCGCACTGCAATACCCACAGCAAGTCGCGCCAGTCTTTGCAGGCGCCAGCTTCCGCAATGTCGGCGTACAGCCACTGCTAGATGCTGTAGTCGACCTTCTACCATCACCAATTGAGCGTCCAGACCCCGAGATGAGTGTGAAGGCATCGGCTCCCAAGACGACCCTCTCTTCCTTCCTCTCAGGAGCCTCATCTGGAAAAGCGACAAAGGCTCTTAGCAAAGAAAAAGCGTCGACAGCCGTGCAAAACATCACTGCCTGTGCTTTGGCATTCAAAGTCGTCGCAGACCCTCGCCGTGGAGTTCTCGTCTACGTACGTGTCTACTCTGGATCTCTCGACCGCAATGTTGCACTTTGGAACACCAACCTCCAGCTCACCGAGCGGGCTCAAAAGCTTATGAGGATGTACGCCAACGACGCCGTCGATATTGAATCCATCCACGCCGGTCAGATTGGTGTGATTCCGGGACTCAAGCACACACGGACTGGTGATACACTCATCGCTTACGCCGGTGCCAACCCAAAAACAGGACCTCCAGGCGACGTACGAACAATGCAATTGAAGCCGATCGATGTGCCACCACCAGTTTTCTTCGTCAGCGTCGAGCCCCAGAGCCTGGCAGAGGAGAGAAGTGTCAAAGAAAGTCTGGAGTCCCTACTTAGAGAAGACCCAAGTCTGCACGTCTCGATTGACGAGGAAAGTGGACAGACACATCTGGCTGGAATGGGCGAGCTGCACCTGGAGATCGCCCGAGACCGTCTGGTACAAGACCTCAAAGCAAAGGCCCGCATTGGTCAGATCGAAATCGGATACCGCGAGACTGTCACCACGGACAGTGGCGAGCTCACCGAAACATACGACCGCGAAGTCGCAGGCAAGAGTTCCAGTGCTGCTTGCACGGCAACAGTCAAGCCACTAGAAGAATCCGACACGAGCGATATCAACACAACCCAACACTCCTTCCAAATGCTCGACAACAACCGCCTCACAGTCCTCACACCAACCCTCCAAGAAGACGGCTCTCCCGCCAACGCCGACACTCCCAACCTCCCCACCTCGCTCCCCATCCAAACAGTCCTCCAATCCCTCCAAACCGGCGTCTCAGCAGCCCTCGCCCGTGGCCCTCAGCACACTTTCCCCATGCACTCCACCTCCATCACCCTCACTTTCAACCCACAACAACACATCTTCCCTAACACAACCCCCAGCGCCCTCAGCTCCGCCGCCCGCCTCGCCGTGCAAAAAGCCCTGCGCACCAGCGCCTCTCTTTCCCCAACAGTCATGATGGAGCCCGTAATGACCGTCGCCATCGCCGTCGACGAAGACAGCCTCGGCTCCGTAGTGCACGACATCTCCTCCGCGCGCGGCGGCAACGTCCTCTCCCTCGACGCCTCCGAAGCCGAGTCCCTAACTCCCACCGCCAACCCCAACGGCCCCATCGTCGACGTGGCGAGGGTCTACACGCCGCCTGACCCTTTCCACAGTTTCTCCGGCGCGAGCGCGAGGGAGTCCGGCAGTGGGATGCGCACTGTTACGGCGCGGGTGCCGCTGAAGGAGATGGTGGGGTATTTGAAGCATTTGAGGAGTTTGACGGGTGGGAGGGGGACTTTTACGATGGCTGTGGATCGGTTTGAGAGGATGGGGAGTCAGAGGATGAAGGAGATTGTTAAGGCTATGAGGGGCGATTATGAGTGAGTGAGTGGGATGGATGATGGATGCTGGGACGAGAATGGGGGGAAGCTTGTATGATATATGTATTTGTATGTGTGGCAAAGTAGGGATTTGTACGATCACGACGCTGAAGTCTGTGTACGGGTTTTTAGTATCTCGTCAATGGGAAGTAGGACTTGCTTTGAGCTGTGGTCGGCGATTCCTAGCACACTGGCTTCTGAGACGATTATATGTTGCCAACAGTATCTCCATGTCCGGTGCACTTGTTCCAATCCCTAGAGTCGATGGTGCTGGCACTGGCTCAAGAACTCAGAGGGCAACAACAAAAGATATCACCTATAATAGTCACCAGGCCGAAGTTCCTTGGGGAAGGAACTCAACTGCAAATCGACGGTCTTGGTGGGAGGTAGGTAGCTGGGAGGGAGCGATGGACAGATCGTAAAGGTTGGCTATGACCGCACATTTGTGAAGAACATATATGATCGTCAAACAGTAACGATACCAGATTCAGACCAACAACGTCCTCCACTGATGGCTGCAGCATTGATCGTTCAGGAGAAACTGCATATATCTCAATTTTCTCAAAAGGGAGGACCATGCTTTTTTAGCTTCCATCAGCGCAGTGGAATCAATTTTACAATGTGCTTCTCGGTCGGTCGGTGGTAACAGCACAGTCGCTTTCGAGATGATTGGATGTTGTCGACAGTATCTCACTAGACGGCATACTCCTCTTAGTATCTGTTGTCGATCGTACTAGCTTACAAACTCACGGGGTAGTTGCAAAGACAGATGTACACCCGTCGTCGAGGTCCGCAGAAAAGATCATGTTCTTTATACATCAAAGTCTTGTTTGGCCTTCTATGCTCTTTTGCTCAACGGATGTTATAGCTGTTTTCCACAAGCCGGGTATCATCTCCTCTCATCTCGTCTCGCCTCCTAGCCATCTCAACACTGGAACGCCACGCCCTGCCTCTTAACCATATTCGCCCCTCCGCTGGCAAATCCCGTACCATCGCTGCAAAGCTCCACCAAACCCTTCTCGACTTTATCTTTCTTGTCCTTCTTCTTCTCATCGCCTTCCCTCTTCTTCGCTACGCTCGGCGTGACATCCTCCTGACACACATAGCACCTCACCGCCTCATCATGCACTTTATCATGCGCGCTCTTCTCCGCCGCGCGCTGGAATTTGTCGCTGCAAGGTTTGCACAGCACGTGTCCGCAAGGTTTCGCGAGGACCGCTTTCGTTGCATTTGAGAGAGTTTTGTTGCAGCTTGGGCAAGTCCTGGTTGGTGTCGACGATGAGTCGCTGTTTGCCGTCGTGTCTTTGCCTTCGCTTGCTTCTGTGAACCGTACATTTATGAGAGACTTGAGCGAAATGTCGTGCGGTTTGTCGGCGGCGGCAGCGGGACATGTGGGATGTAGTTTCGGAGCTTTGAGCTCTGCTTTCTGCGCCGCAGGGATTTTCGCGGGTACCCAGAAGGCGGGTAGGTCCTTTGAGGAGATGTCGCCTTTCTTCCTGCTCTTGCTGCTGCTGCCGTCTGCGAGGTCCTTGAGCTCCGCTTCATCGAGTTCCAATTTGCGCTTGACGCCTTTCTCGCCATCTTGCTCGACTGTGACTTTGCCATCTTTGCGCCCTACAATCTTTCCTCCCGACCTTACGCTCAACCCAGCCTGCACACGCTCAAACTCCTCCACAGCTCGCGCCTGCGCCTCCGCATCCTCGATCTCTTTCTCCTCACTATCCTCCAACCTCCTCTGCTCGGCCTCTTTCTTCAAGCGCTTCAACTCTTTATTCTGCGCGAGCAGATTGCTGATCGCGCATTCGCGGCAGAAAAGGTGGCCGTGGCTGGGACACGAGACGGGGTCACGGGAGGGCAGTAGGCAGAGTTGGCAGGATCCGAAGGGTAAGAAGGAGTCGCGGGTGAGGCGCGTGGAGCGCGAGCCCCAGGAGGATTTTAGTTCGTTGCGCTCGTGGGCTGTGAAGAAGGCGAGGGAGGTGTTTCTTTTGCCTGGTGGGTCAGTATACATTTGGTGATTGATGGGTGGGTTGGAGGGTTGAGGGTGAATTACTGTGTGCCATGGTTGCTGAACCGCTATCACGGTCGCGATTGCAGAAGCTACAAGGTCGTTACGGAGGTATAGACGCTGGTGCTGGTGCTTCGTGTCGTATAGAAGATGTTGCAATTTACGCGAATGGCATTGATCGAGAGATCGAGAAATCACATGCAAGATGCAAGGCTGGAGAAAGTGAACGTCATTCGGTGTCAGCTTGGCAGGCATGCCTGGAACATTCACGTGTCAAGGCATTTGCCATCAACAACATCCGACTTTCTACTTGATTCCTGTGCTTGATTCACACACATTTCTTTACTTCACATAGACCCCAATGGCAGCAGAAGAACGGCCGTACGAGCCACCAGCACTAACTCGCGCCACTCACAACTTCATCGTAGGCACGGTTGGAGCCCTCTGTCGCAGCTTTTTGTATGGCTTGAGCCGTACCGAAGTACACGGCCTAGAACACTTCCAGGCGTTAGTTGACGAGAGGAGTGACCCGAGAAACAGAGAAAGAGGCTTGATCACAGGTACATAACCTTCTTACTGCAGCTGTGTTTTGGTGGGTGGCAATTGACCAGGCAGCAGTATCAAATCATGTAAGCATGTATGTATCATGATAATGGCAATAATGTCAATGAGCACGTCACGAGAGAACACCAATGCTCATCAGCATGAATCAGAATCGACGACCCTATAGCATGGGGCGTATTGCCTTTTCGATATCATTGGGACGCGAACAATTCGCGGTATAGCCTTGGAAGCCATGATATCTGCTTCAAGCAAGGGTACGTCTGATTTGAACTCATCTGACAACTCTGGCTAAGCCAACAATGCAGACACAGTATCCTTACCACCTTCTTCACCTACGGCAATACTCTGCCCATGCATCGCATCGCACACTCCAAATATGGCGGCATCTTCCAGCCCACAATGACCCAAGTGATTCGACTTCTGAGCGATCCGCACGCCACTTCAATACTACCGGACCATGAACCTTCCTCAACATCAACATCGCCATCACCTTCATCTCTTCCACCTAGCGACCCTTTCTCAGCTTCTGAACTCACTTACACCACCAACGGCCTCGATTCCTTCCCAGCCCCGTCCTTCTACCCCAGTCGTCGCCACAGCTGGATCCACGTCTTCCCCGAAGGCAAGATCCACCAGCACCCCGACAAGATCATGCGCTATTTCAAATGGGGCGTCGCGCGAATGATCCTCGAGTCCGAACCCTGTCCAGACGTCCTGGCTATGTGGATCGATGGCCCGCAAGAAGTTATGGCTAACGAGAGAACGTTTCCACGCCCTTTTCCAAGGCCAGGCAAAGACGTGAGCATCACATTTGGCGAGAAGATGGATGTCGAGAAAGTCTTTGGGCCTTTCCGGAGGAGGTGGCGAGATCTTGTGAGCAAAGCTGAGCAGAAAAGGCTGCGGTCTCAAGACTCGGGTCACGTATCCGAAGTTGGTCTGGCGAATGGCCAACTTGGCGAAGTCCACGACCAAGAGCTCAGGTATGGCGCAGAAGCTGAGCAGCTGCGCAAGGATGTCACGCTCGTTGTTCGCGAGGAAGTTCTGAGGTTACGGCGGTCGACGGGACTACCAGATGAGGATCCCAAGTGTTCTTTGGTCGAGACGTGGCGGGAAGAAGGGAGCTGGGAGAAAACGGAGGGTAGAATGAAGGATGGGAGTGTAGTGGAGGATATGTAATGGTATGTTGGTGAAGAAGGCTAATTCGATGAAGTGTACAACACGTTGAGCTTTATGCGCTCACATTTCTGACCAAGCTTTCGCATATTTCGTCGCTCTCTAGTTCTTGCCCGGCAACTCGTGCCAAGGAGAGACTGATGACATGGTAGCAGGGAACTCCAACTTTAAGAACAACACGACTGCGACCACTACTAACGATACTTGCACCGGCTGGTCGAGCTGCATCATCGAGAGCGCTGCAGCTGGCCCCATCTGAAGGCGCAACTTCTCCCTGGCTTGGCACAATTTCGCCCAGACGTGGGTCGTGGGCCTTGACCCATGGCCGACGCCTTTCTCGGATTCGGAAACACGTTTCAGCAGCCAGACAGGTTGAAAGAGAATCTAGCCGATAAGCCATGGGTGGAAAGGAGCAAAGAGAGGCCGACGCGTGAGGATGCTGATGATCGTGCACATATCAGCGACGTTGTTCTCATTTTCAAATTACGGTCGCCGTCGGGAAAACAAGTACGGCATCGACATTGTCTCGTATTGCCAAGGTACGTATCATCTACACTCTCCTTAAGCTTAAGGTCTTTTCCACTGAGAAACGCTTACCGTAGTGACGCTAATCAGTTTGACGAAGCGGGTCTCATCGAGCTTGTCACCAACTTCGGGTATCGTTGCCATTGGGTAAAGAATATGTTACTGCAACTGCATTATGTGTCTACCGGCAACTATGAACCCAATTCAAGATCGATGCACTACTGAGACACTTGTGTAGGACAGACGCTATCTCGAAAACTCCTACGCATGTACCATCGCACTCATCTCAGTCTGAGCCTCCACTGCCATTGAGAGAACGTCGCAGTGACTCCGCCTGTCATCTCCACAATTCTCCGACAACCGCTTCAACAGTCTATCCCACTGGCGCACCGGCGCATGCCGGTCTTCTGGACAAATCTCGCTCCCACATTGGCTCGGACAGAGCGCCTCTCCGCTGCCGGCAAACTGATTTGTTCGACCGAAGTATGCAAAGTTGGTCGATGCAAACTGCCTACTGCTGCTTCTCGCAGTCACTCTTCTCGCCGGATGCTTTGCCGACTCTCTTCTGGCCGCAGTTCCTGCAAGTTTCGCACGCGCGTTTTGAGTCGAAGCGAGGCTTGCGTATCCAGAAAACCATGGTCGTGATTACGCCGACATTGAAGACGAAAAAGAAGATGCAGAGTTGCATTCGCGCGTCCAGACGGGTAAGATACTTCCAGCCGTCGGGTCCAGATAAGTTAGCAAAGCGGTCCTTGAGCTGAGATGGGAAGCATGGCCATCCACCAGGCTCTCCGAATTGAAGCGTCAAGGTCGGGTTGTTGCAGACGTCGGGTATAATGCCGCCGAAAGTCACCGGGTGCCCGGATGTCAGCCATGTCGGCAACGGGAGAGTTACGGGGTGGTAGAGAATGTAAAAAGCCGCTGGGAATGTCCACCCGATTGCTAATAGCCAGGCCGAGATGCCCACTTCAGGGCGTAGGCCCAAGTCGAGGTACCAGCTGATTGTTACTTCCAGGATAGGGACCAGAATAGACAGAGCGAAGCAATACCCGAGAGTGTTGTTGAAGAACTGATCCTCCACTGACAAGCATTCAGACATCGTGAGTCGGAGCGAGTCTGTGCACTGGTCGGTTCTGGGGTTTCGAGGAAAACCAGCTTTGGGTGGCAAGACGAAGTTGGGTGGATGGATTGGTGTATCGGGTCGCGACGATGTGTGCGAGATTGGCGTTTTTCTGCGCTGAATCAGTGCTTTTTTGTGATGGTGCTGATGGTGAGAGTGGAAATTGGGAACTGCACTCTCGCTGGCTCGATACTTATGAAAAACTGTGCCGCCGTGCGCGCTCGCATTTAATCGTATGAGGACTGGGAGGCAGGGTGTGATGGAAGCGCAAAGCCAACAGCGAATGGTGATGGGCAACGCGGTAACTTTGTAATTAATCGTTACTAATCCTCTCTTCCCTATCATGAGAAGCTTTTACTAAGCGATTACCTTCAGGCGATGTGTGGTACGACAGCTCATTGATCGGATGAACATTTATGCTCTGGCCTCTGATCTGCACAACTATCGTCCCCGCCGATTTGTGGCAAAGCCACTCTCCACTCTCTGTGAGCTCTTGCACTACGGCTTGTAGCGCAAGTGAGCGCCGAGTGCCCTCGAGATCATGATCATCGGCTTCTCTAGCATGCCAAAGTCCGAGAATGCCGGCGTCACCGTAGACGCCGCGAGTGCGGCCCAAGGCATTCGCATACTGGTCGTTGCCCGGCTCACTCTGAGCTGCATCCCACATTGTGAATAAGGTAGTCGCAATTGAACGTACTGGCGAGCTGGCATGGTCTCTGCCCTTTGCTCCTGCATCTCAGGGGAAAGGAAGAGAAGGTTTGATCAGAGTGCACCAGTCCTGAGCTGCAATCTATCACGTGAGCATGGAGATACACCACCTCCTACTCCTACTTAGTATTGCTCAGCTCAGGCATCTCGATGTCAGCTCTCAGGTGCCCGCATCTCCTGCATTTCTTGCTGCGCCGCTGCGGATCGTCGCCTTTTGTTTTGCGCAGCGAGATGGCCAGCGCTCTAAGGAAAAAGATGTTGTAGGCCAAGAGGAGCAGGAACAATATAAGCTTAGGATCTGGCTTGAAAAGATACTTCCAACCGCCAGGCCCAGCTACATCGGAGAACCAGGTAAAACATGGCCATTGTCCGGCAGTTGACGCATCGCAGATGTTGCGCTTTACACCGCCGAACGATACCGGATATCCGAACGTCAGCCATGTTGGTATGGTAAACTGGTGGTAGAGAAGGTATGTGACGACCGGAATAATCCACGAAAACGCTAGAGCAAAGATTTCGATCTCAACGTTGTGGTGTAGACGCAGTCTGAAGTACCAGTCCAGGAACTTGGTAAAGACGACGGTTGAGATGGCTAGAGCCACACCAACCCCTACACCCAAGGCAAGGAATATCGCTGCAGTGTTTGACTCTGCTCTTTCCGCCTCCGACATATTGTGGCAGTCGTGCATGATGGAATATTTTGGCAAGTTTGGGAAGTCGGATTTGGAAGAGTGTAGTACGACTGGGTGGAGTCGCGTATATCGGATTGGTGTCTTTCCAGGTTAACGCTGAATCGTTACGGTGGTACCAATAGCAAAAATCGAAAAATTGCCGCTGAGAACTTGTGGTTTAGGTGCTACCGTACGGCGGCGCATGAGTATTTGAATGGATCCGATCTGCTGCGAAGCAAAGGCGAGGTGAGTGTAAGATCAACGGCGAATGATGGCAGGCTAGCAGGTAATCCTCGACCCAGTTGCAATATCTTCTCCACCCTTCAAGATTCTCCGCCATTCAACAGGCCGGTAGTAAGCATTGTCTGCGAGTCATGGCGAGGGAAAATTAATGACCATTGCTTGCGCGTAGTCGTCCTGCTGTTGTGCCTTATCGTCCGTCCTCATCGACGATTCCAAACTTTTGCACATTTGAGGACCCAAACATTTGGCATTCCGCAAGGCGGACGTCCAATTTCTCATGCGGATCGATACCTTGGCTTGCTTGGGTCTGTGAGCTGCATCCTCATGTCCATCACTACATGGTAGTATCGGCGTATACCACCGCCTCCCGGTGAGGTGCGATACGCCATCGAGACCATCCATTCATGCCGGTCTAGCGTTGCTGACGATGCCTCAATACGGTTAAAGGAGATGCCCCTAGCGCATCCTTCCACGGCTGAGTCAATGCTTGATGCCCGGCAGTCGCATTGCTCGCATAGCAACAATCTAGAACACGTGTATGCATTCGCTCAGGCTGTTGAGCAGAGTAGACTTTACAGCTTCCTAACTGTGTCTAGGCTATCTCGGCTAAAGGCGAATGAAACATGTGGGTGGGCGATGGCGTGCGCTATTATGGACATGCGCGAGAGTATATCTCCCTTGAGCCAGCCTGCAGAGAGGGCTCTCGCGATGCTGTAAGTACTGCAATATCAATCTTGCCGATCTAATCTTTGTATGCTGCAATGGGCGCTCCAGCCTTCGAGGAAGCCGACGTTGTCATAATTGGCGCTGGTACAGCAGGCTGTGTCCTTGCAAACCGCCTCAGCGCCAACTCTTCCCTCTCCGTGCTTGTGCTCGAAGCCGGCGAAGACCACAGCAAAGACCCACGAGTGTACACTCCTGCACGTTCTCGAGAGCTGCATGGAGACGAGCAGCTAGACTGGGCATTTGAGTCCGAGCCAGAGCCTGGACTACTACAAACTCCGGACCCAAGTTACGATGTTTCCACAGTTGCTACTCCCGGCAAATCTGGCCGTGTAATGCAACAGCCGCGCGGTAAAGCAGTCGGAGGCACATCCGTTATCAACTCCTTCGCGCTCGTCAACCCTTCTGCCGCGGAAATCGACGCTTGGGCTGAGCTGGGGAATGAAGGCTGGAATTGGGCTGGCCTCAAAGAATACTACCGAAAATTCCAGACCATTACGCCTCCTTCTCCAAATGTTGTGGATGAGCTGAATCTGGCGCACAACTTCACTTCGAGTGGCGGATCTGGTCCGGTGCAGGCATCATTCCCGCTTACAGCGACTCCACTCATGAAATCATGGCTCGAGGCTTTCAGATCTCTGAAACTTGAGATTACGTCTGATCCCTTGGATGGCCAGGCGCTGGGTGCTGGAATTGCGACGAATCACTTTGGTCCACAGGACAGGGAGAGAAGCCATGCTGGTGTGTCGTATCTGACGCCTGTGAAAGGCAGGGACAATCTGCGGATTGTGACCGGAGCATTGGTGCAGAAAATCCTGTTCGAGAAGAAAACCAATAACAGCGAGGCCGTTGCGAAAAGTGTGGTCTACGAAACAGCTGGTGGCACCCGCGAGGTCCGTATCGGCAAGGAAGTCATTCTTGCCGCTGGCGCGTTCGGCACACCGCAACTGCTCGAGCTGTCTGGAATTGGCGAATCGAAACTCTTGGGCGAGCAAGGCATCGAAGTGGTCTACAACAATCCTGCTGTGGGCGAGAACTTACAAGATCATATCCGCGCCGGCATCTCGTTCGAAGGCACACAAGCTGCCGCTGGTGGACACCCACCATTGTCGAGTGAGGAAGCAGAGAAGCTCTACATTGAGAAGCGCTCGGGGCCCTGGGCTGACATGGCGGCCTGGATGTTTGCATACGTGCCGCTCGCCGGACTGTCGTCGCCCGAAGAGATGCAGCAGCTTGAGAGTACTTACCGCAAATGCCTGAAGAGTCAGGATGAGAGCCTCACGAAATCTGTGCGCAAGCACTACGACTTCATGGAGCGTACACTCTTTTCATCTGCGGAAGCGAGTGCAACCGCGTACCTCATACGTAAAGCTGTGAACCCAGTACCGGTCCCGGAACTCGGACCAGGAAAGAACGTCACCTTCTGTGCCATGCTATCACATCCTCTCTCGCGGGGAAGCGTACACATCAAATCCTCCAAATCAGACGAGAAACCTGCAGTCACGTTCAACTACTACTGCAATCCCCTCGACCTTGAAGTCCATGCTTCTCATATGCTGGTATTGCAGGCTCTGGCTCAGAACAGCGCACTCGCGCCCATGATGAAGCCCAACGGCGCACGATGGCCTCCGAAATTAGACTTGGACTCTGCGAAACGCTTCCTCAGGGAAACAGCAACGACAAACTACCACCCTTGTGGTACCTGTTCAATGATACCTGAGAAGGATGGGGGCGTGGTCGATCCAAGACTGAGAGTTTACGGGACTGCCAATGTGAGAGTTGTCGATGCCAGTGTCTTCCCCATCATCCCGAGAGGAAACATCATCAGTACGGTGTATGCCGTTGCGGAGAAGGGCGCGGATCTGATTTTGCAGGATCTTGATCTGAAGGTGTGAGATAACGAAGACTAGTGTAGGCGATACCGCAAGGACTGTAGCTGTTGAACATACGCTAAGATTGAAAATCTCACCATCTATAAAGACTCGCATCAATCGTATCTCAACGGTAGGCACAACCGATTTTGTATCTGACACTAATGGAAGTGGCCTACTGGATACTGAATAAGCAAAGCTTTAGTGAAATATCAATGATGGGTCCTCGGTTGCTAAGTTGAGATTGCAGCCATCAATACGATTATCGAGATCGATGTACCTACTACAAATTCAAGGCAGCAACTTGGTGTACAGGACCCCACCAGACACGTCATCCCTTGGCTTGTGGTAACGTCCTCTTGATGGATGCGTTTCAAGGTCACAAGAGAGACATAACAGGTCGGGGCCCATGAGGAAAAGGCGACTGCTAGGAGTCACGGATGAATCACAGTCACAGACAGTCAAGCTAAGAACTTCGACACTACAGCGTCCAAAAAGGGACCCAGGCCACTGAGAACATCTAAATCCATCACCATTGCCATCATCTCCGTCTCCAACGGCCACGACAACCAAGATGACTCTAAGACGCCTCAAACAAGAGTGGTTGAACCTCCAAAACGATCCTCTCCCGACATGCTCCGCCGCTCCCGTTAGTGACGAGGACATGTTGCACTGGACTGGTACAGTCTCTGGGCCTTCAAACACACCATACTGCGATAGAACCTTCCATCTCAAGATTCGTTTGCCGGAGATATACCCGCGAGTGAGTCCTCAGCTCACCTTCACCACCCCCATCTTCCACCCGAATGTTTCTCCGCGAGGCGATATACAACTTGGAGAGCTAGATCGGACGCAGTGGTCTCCTGTCTTGACCATCCGGACTATTTTGATCTCTTTACAAGCGCTACTGTCGGACCCGAATCTCGCAGAAGGCTGTGTGCTGAATGAGGAAGCTGCGAAGATGTATCTGAAGGACCCGGGTGGGTTTGCAGAGAGGGCGCGGCAGTGTACGGTTTCTCATGCTATGACAGGTGGGACTGGCTGAAGAGTTGCTACTCCGCCGAAAGTTGGGAAGCTCGCATATTGATGCGCAGCTCTACGGCAAACTGTTAAAAGCCCATAGAGTCTCAGACGACTATTCTCAGACTCTCAACGGTGTTTCTGTCTTCTGATCGAACGGTAGCAGATAAAAATAGCACAACTACCTCCTATTGCCTGATAGATTGTAACTCAATGAGATGCGAAAACCGTATCATGCATGCTACGTCGCAGATTTCCGTACCATCACCAAAACACCCGGCGAAGCTCCCTTCAGCACATCTTTACCATCAGGTACGCCAGCATCGCGAAGCAGCCGTTGGAGTTCATTCTTAATCACACGCACCACATCGTCCTCCGTCCCCAGAGCTTCAGGGTGAGCCTGGCGCCACCTGGTGACTGGGCTGGAAGTTGCGAACATCTTCTCAAACATATCGAGACTGAACGTGCCATCCTGGCCGTTATGGAACGGCTCGTCCAAAGCCCATTCCTTCCTGAAAAGTGAGGTACGATCGAACGGTTCGATTTGCGGCGTCGCGTTCCACGGCATGACCAGACCTCTGTACTGGTCCCGGACCAGAAAATTCCCAGTCACGTAATGCGCTTCCAGATAGTCTTTCTGCCACTTCTTGAACGCCTCGTTGATCTTGACATAACTAGGCGTGTCAGAATGCGCAACCATCTCTCCACTCGTCCAGAGCGCAACACTGCCGCCCGGTCGCAGCACTTGCGCCGCGCGCTTCCAGAACGCAGGCATGTCGAACCAGTGCGCTGCGTTGGCGGCTGTGATCACGTCGATGCTGTTGTTTTCGATGCCTGCCATCTCTTCGGCGGATGTGAGCTTGAAAGCTACAGGCTCGGAAGTAGAAGTCTTCATGTCCATGCTCTGGGCGACTTCGATCATGCTCTCGCCGGGATCGATGCCGGTCGCATGGTTGAAGTATGCTGCGAGGTCGCGGGTGGCGAGTCCTGGGCCACAGCCGACATCGAGGAGGCTGTCTAGCTTGCCTCCGTTGGCTGTGTGTTGCGCGACGATGCTTTCGTAGACGCTCGGGTGGTATGCTAGGCGGAGTTGTGCATACCGCTTACTTTCGTCTTTTCCGTAGGAGCGGAATGTCGACTCTGGTGTGTGTTTTGGGTCTGACATGGTTTTGGTTGGTCTGTAACTTACTCAGTCGTTGCGTTCAATGAGTTTTTGACATGGGTGAAGCCGTGCTTTGAGTCACATTAATGTGTTCACGATACGAATGCGAGTTGCAGCGTCTCAACCAGGCTGAGATCCGCAGAACGCATGCCTTTGGCGCTGTCGTACGATATCAGGTACCTTGAAGAAGGCGTCCAAATTATCCGGCCGTCATACCCGATGTATTAATAGTGCTTTGAGCTGCGTGAAGAGTCACCAACTCCATCCTCCGTAGAGCACGACCAATCGTGGCGTCCGGTGCGCTATCATGTTTGGCGAAGTCGCAGCAGCCCCCGCACCTCAATTACAAGGGGAAGTACCTCCAGGTTGCTGCCTGGAGTACTCAGGCAGAGGCTGTTGTGGCTTGTGTTGCCGTCTGATCATTCGTCGTGCAAGACACAGCATTCGAGCTCCTGCCGACAGGGTCACACCAAATCGCCTAAAGTTTGCGTGCAGGGACTTAATGATCATCCCATTGAACCACGAGAACAACTTGGATCTGTGCCTCTCACATTTACCTCGGAAATTGATGGGATACTTACATCGATCCGGTATTGTCCCTATGATCAACGTTTCTGTTTCAATGCCATTGCGTGATGATACAACTTCCGGAGTACGAGGACATCCACAAGTGCTTCGAGGGACTTTCGCCACAGCGGCGAGCTTGACCAACAACAGCAAAAGCCAAATTCCCTACCTCACAGTCACCACCCAGGAAGGAGTCCGTTGGCATGAGAGATTCTTCAGATCAGATCAGATAGTGGGAACTCATCACTAGATAATGCCGTATGTAAATTTATGTCGAGACAATTCACAGCCCTACGATGTCTGTCCAAACTCAAGCATACTCACCATTATCAAACCCCAATCGATTCCCACGGTTAGCAGATCTTTCCAGAGCGCCCCCGCACTCGTCAGAGCTAAGCCCCTCAACGCTACCTTTGGTGGGCTGTTCTCCAGCAAAAGTTCACCATTTCGATACTTCGCTCCACGAACCAAAAACAAAAGAAATAGATCGACGCCTGTGTGATTCGAACACACGCTCCCTAAGGAATCAGCTTAGCAGGCTGACGCGTTAACCACTCCGCCAAAGCGCCTTGTTGATCTTTGCTTGATGCTTATGGGAGTCATGCAAAATCTAAAATTTATGTACTCCGACGTTTTTGGCGATGGACAGGGACACTGGGCCAGACAGCACCAGCGACGGCTCTGCTGACGTTCTCTGCTATCGAAAGAGCTTGTAGGTAGTCTGAGACAACCAAATCTGAAGTCAGGTGCCAACGAAAGGCAGTATGAGACCTCTCCGTCCGCCCTCTGGCACGATCGTCTCGTTAGTCCAGTGCTTTGTCTCGTGCGTTGCACTCGCGTAGATTGTCCATCTTTGCACGGAGTGCAGCAAGGTGGGGGGAAACAAGTCTCTCCGATCGCTAGTGATCGAAGGACTGGAATCGAAGAAGGGGACTGTCGACACTCATTGCTGTGATCATCGATTGTTCGTTCTGCTAGAAGACAACCAAGATCGTTGAAGTCCAAAAAACCAGAAGATGTACTTTGGAAGTATGTTGAAAGAAGATTACATTTCCTATTTGCAAAAGTCCACCGAAGCAAGCGAAATTTGACCAAGTCCGCAAAATTCTGCCACGGGAGGCCGAAACTCTACCTCCTCTGCCACAGCAAACCACCACAAGTCTACGTACAGACGAAGTGCATATTCATCTCACTGGGAAGAGGAGGATACCTCTGGAAGAACAGTTGATAGTAGTAGCAGCATAGCTACTGCTGAGAAGCCTCCTTTTCTTTTAATGTGAGTCAATGGTACACAAGTTTATTCCAACATCCATACGCCATAGCACAAACATGGAAGCCTTTGAAGATGTACGCAAACTTGCGAGCGCTATGCCTCAAGAACCGAGCCAGTGGGCTCTTTCCAAGAATACGGATATCACATTGTATTCAAGGAGTACTCTTAGCTTGTTTATATCGATTGTTGCCATCGAGTTCTATAGTAGCAACAACTTCGTGACCAAATTGAGACATTCTTCGAGATACGACCTGACTTCTGCGTCAAAGAATGATCGGAAGCTCAGATAAGTGCACAAAACGATCATGCGGTACCAGTGATGACCTCAGACTCACAGGACTCACATCGATGATTAAATGTACATACAGTAACCATTTGATACATAGCATAAGAAGACCAAGCAAGCATAACGCATTTTATAGCCTTTTGCGAACAGATAGCCAACCCCAACCCCAACCCTACCTTACTATTCTGTCCGCTCCAACAACATTCAATGTTACATGTAAACACATGACAGACGCATGTATTGACGAGATGTACCGATAACATGCATGCGGCTAGACGACTCTGATAGCGTTCTTTAAAAGCAGTCAGAGATCGAAGCATAATCATTGCCAGTAAGATGTACCCATTTCGAAGTTGATACGACCTTGCCAGCCTACTGCGAGTCGTCTCAAAGGCCATGTGCCTGTAAGGCTACAGCACGTCCAGGTAGCTAGGCCCCAGCAAGGCTGCAGTTCACTTCACGCTGCGGCCTGATTAGTGGTCACATGATTTCATGAGTACGGCCGTCTTGGGCAAAGTAAGATGCAAGCCAGCGAGAATGTTTTGTGTTGTACTATTTCGAACTTGTCGTTGATTGTTATCTTGCTTTGACGAGTGTTTCTAGTATTGTCCATGTATCACTCTATTGTTAGGCTGATACACTTCACTCAATAGCTCAATAGCACGACCTCATAGTATTGTCAAAGATGATTGTTCTTTCACTCCGTGAGGCATCTTTAGGCAGAGAAGGCGCCAAAGGGGGCTAGCGCGGAGGCCCGGGCTTGGCTGCAGCTTTGCTCTCGCAACAACGCGCTTCTCGCTGGCGACTACAAGAAAGCTGCTCGACAGCTCCACCCAACCCGCGTGCCGTCCGATTGTCCCTCTCTCTCCTTTTGGCGTGTACATTTCGACTGCTGCCATTGCGCCGTGTCCTCTCGATATCAACGACATCACCCGTCACAGCGAGCTCACCCGCACCAGTGACGTTCGGTCGCTCTCAGAGATCAATCTCACGACGGCGCGCGCGTCTGCTGCTTCACTTTTACGACCACCGGCTTCTTGCTCCGCGCAAGTGGCCCACGCATTGAGCTTTCAGCGCACCAGCGCACCTTAAGACGCGATCATGTCTTTCGGGTTTGGCAGTGGCAACACCGGCTCAACCTTTGGCGGCTTCGGCAGCACAAATAACAACACCACCAACAACACCTCAGGCGGCTCTCTCTTCGGCGGCAACACCTCCACATCAGGTGGCTTCGGAGCTTCAGGCGCAACAGGCGGATTCGGCGGCGGCAACACCAGCAACCCCTTTGGTCAGTCGCAGAACAAGACAACCTTCGGCTCACCAGCCCCTGCAACCGGCGGCGGTATGTTCGGAAACACAGGTGCGAGCACGACAGGAGGCTTTGGCGGAGGTGCCAGCGGTGGATTTGGCAGCACGAACAATGCTGCGAGCACAGGATTCGGTTCAACAGCAACAGGTACGTTAAGATGATGGCAGTCGCGAGGACGATGTGCGATGCAAGATCTTCACGAGACATGAAACTTTGAACTCGGAATCACCGAGCTCCTTGTGAAGGTCATTGTGCGCAGGCTTCTTGCATCGTACTCTCCGCATGCCTTTTGGAGACCCAGATCAACGAAAACAGCGACTAACTCATATACAGGTGGTGGTCTCTTCGGTCAGAGCAAGCCTGCAGCTGGCGGATTCGGCAGCAGCACTGCCGCACCGGCCGGTGGCAGCCTCTTTGGCGCCTCGAACACTGGTGGATTCGGCGCGACCAACACGACCACACAGAACAACCCTTTCGGCGGCAGCACCGCAGCCGCAAGCAATCCGTTTGGTGGTGGAGGAAACACAAGCACCGGATTTGGCGCTAGCAACACCGCCAACTCGGGATCAGGCTTTGCATTCGGCGGAGGAAACACAGCTGCTGCTGGCAACGCGACTCAAGGCACCGCTGCCACTCCTTTCCAGCCGTTCACCGAGAAAGACGGCGCTGGCTCTAGTTCTACCAGTGCCTATCAAAGTATCACCATGCAGCCTCAGTACCAGAACAAGAGCTTTGAGGAGTTGAGAGTCGAAGATTACATGCAGAACCGCAAGCTCCCTCAGAGTGGTAGCTTCGGTGGTACCACTGGCGGCAGCACATTCGGCGGCTTCGGACAGACCAACGCTGCGGCGGCTCCTGCGACTGGAGGTGGCTTGTTCGGCGGTGGAAACACAAACACAACTGGCGGATTCGGAGCATCGAATACTGCGACCACCGGCTTCGGCGCAAACGCAAACAACAACACAGGCACTGGCTTTGGCGCAAGCAACACCGGAGGTGGACTGTTCGGCGCAGCCAAGCCTGCCACTAGCGGAGGACTTTTCGGTAACAACGCAGCGAGCAGTGGCACGACCACAGGAGGATTTGGCGCAACCTCTGGCGCCGGCGGCGGCCTCTTCGGCAACACTCAGCAGCAGGCCAACACTGGATCTACCTTCGGTGGCAGCTTCGGCGCAGGGGCTGCCAACACAAACACTACTGGAGGTGGTCTATTTGGTGCGCAGAACAATGCGACTCAAGCCAAACCGGCCTTTGGTGGCTTCGGTGCTTCCAACACGGCAAACACAGGTACAGGCGCATTCGGCCAAGCCAACAACACTCAGCCAGCACAAGGCGGTGGTCTCTTCGGAGGTGGAAACACTGCAAACACTGGATCATCTCTCTTTGGAGGCCAGCAGAACAAGCCTGCTGCAGGCGGACTATTCGGAGCTTCCACCACCGGCGCCGCGAACACAGGTGGTGGCCTGTTTGGCAACACCAACAACACCAACAACCAGCAGCAGGGAACTGGCTTTGGTCAGTCCGCCAACAACACTGGCGGAGGCCTCTTTGGCGCCAACAACAACAACCAGACTAACAACACCGGAGGCCTTTTCGGCAACAACCAAGCCAAGCCCGCAACAGGCGGTCTGTTCGGCGCAAGCACGACTGGCAACAACACGTCAGGTGGTCTGTTCGGCAACAACAACAACCAGCAACAGGGTGCAAACGCTGGCGGCTCGCTGTTCGGTAACAACAACCAGCAACAGCAGCAGAATGCTGGCGGATCACTCTTCGGCGGTCAGCAGAACAAGCCTGCTGGTGGCGGTCTTTTCGGTGGCAGCACTGCTGGAGGCGGTTCACTATTTGGCAACAGCCAGACTCAGAACCAGGGCGGCTTGTTCGGAGGAAACAATGCCAACCAAGGTGGCGGAAACAGCCTCTTCGGCGGCAACAACCAGAACCAGAACCAAGGAGCAGGTTCGAGTCTCTTCGGCAACAGTCAGCAACAGCAGCAACAGAACCAGCTTACTGCCACATTGACAGGCGACCCTTACGGCAACGCTCAACTATTCTCCTCGCTTGCCGCGCCCAGCCCGCCAGTTGGCCCACTCGCTACTCCTTTGAGCGGCGCAAAGGCACCGCAGCGCCCTAGGACCTCGCTCTTGTCTTCCGTCCGCGGCGGTACTCCTATGCTGGGCGCCAGCCAAAACATGACCCCTAGGACGCGTCCGGGTTATGGCTTCTCCTACAGCACCTACAACAGCCCTGCATCAGGCTCGCAGAACTTGACCCCTGGTGCCGCGGGCCTCCTGCGTCCCACAGGTTCTCTCGGCTCTTCGCTTTCTGGTAGACTTTCTAAGAGCTTCTCCACCTCCAACTTGCGTGGCGAGGCACCTGAGGGACACTCTTTGCTTCGCACTCCGGCCGCCGGCCAATCTTCCCTGCTTCTTGGGAACAACAACGGCTCGATTGGCTCAGGTAGAAAGCTCAAGATCGATCGCAGCCTCAGGACGGATCTGTTCGGCGACAACACTCCCAAGCAAAAACAGATCGAAGCCACCAAGGAGCAGGACCATGCTCTGCGCAAGCGCGTCAGCTTCGATAGCAGTGCCGAAGACAACACTGCCAAGCCGACTGCATCGAACTCGCTCGTTGTACGCGAAGATGAGGATGTCACTCCGACCGCCACGCCTGAACCAAAGCAAGTCAATGGCAATTCTCTCGATTCTGTCCCTGAAGAGTCAGCTACACCCAAGGCTTCTGTGGCTGCGTCGCCCAGGTCCAGGAAGATTGTCGAGGGTGGTGAATACTGGACTTCGCCTTCGATCAAGCAATTGCAGAACATGTCACGTCAGCAACTGCAGAACATCGGCATCTTCACAGTTGGTAGACACAACATGGGCCAGGTCGAGTTCGGCCGCGACGGTGGAGTGGACTTGAGCACCGTTGCCCTCGAGCGCATCTGTGGTGAACTCGTGCTCTTGGAGTACAGGCACTGCACTGTGTACGGCGAGGACCAAGAGAAGCCCCCGGTTGGCGAAGGCTTGAACGTACCTTCAACCATCCACTTGGAGCAAAGCTGGCCTAGGGCTTCCAGAGCTAGCAGCGCAACCCCCCAGGGTCAGGCCGCAGCTGCCAAAGCGATCGAGAAGCACAGGCGTGGTCTGGCAAATGTCAAGGACACCGAGTTTGTGGACTATGACGCCAACACTGGTATCTGGACTTTCAAAGTCGAGCACTTCACTACTTACGGCTTCGATGAGAGCGATGATGAGGCTGACTTTGAAGATGGCACCGACATGATGGATCTGCAGCCCAAGATTCCTACCTCTATGCGCACTGACGGACAACCTGCGACGATTAACACCCAGCGCTCTGAGGAGTCTGACGACAGTGACATGGACAGCCCGGACCTCGGCGAGCCAGAAGACACCTTCGAGTTCAAGCTTTCGAGGCGATCTCACCAGGATGACTTGAACGTCCCCGGCGGCTTTGATGATGTGGACAGTAAGTCGAGATCCACCTTTGAACATGACGATGCTCGTACCAACACAATGCACCAGGATGAACACGTCATGTCCGGCGGCCTCGGCAACTCTTACATGGACGACCCTTTCATTGAGGCAGGTGGTGCAGTACAGGCACCCGACTCTGGCGCTCTCCAGAGGTACCACAGCAGCAGCGACATGGACGATGACGAGGAATCAGACCAAGAGGTTCCTGGCTCCTACCGCGCCGAGCCTCTGCCCCCTCGTAGCATCTTGAAGCCTTCAGCACACATGCAAAGCTTTGCCTCACCAGAGAAGGTCGCCGAACTTCCCTGGGAGGAGCAGCTTCAGCGTACCATGTCGCCCAAGAAGCGTGACCGTCAGGCCCTGAAAGACATGCAAGGTTCTCTTGCCCGTGCCCCACTCAACGTAGAGTCAATGGAGTCGCCCCTTAAGAAGTCGCTTTTCAGCCGCAGTCAACTCGGTCAAAGCCACCTGGCCATCAAGAGCGCGAAGAAGAATGCAACTGGTTTTGGTGCGAGCACGCTGGGCGGCGATCAGGATCTAGGAAAGTCGCAGGCCTTCACAACTGGCATGGATCTCATCAACTCTCTGTGGGGTCAGACTCCCAAGGAGCCCAAGGCTAAAGATGCAACTGCAGAGGTATGATTACACTCCCCTGCAATAAGTCACTGCACTGCACTGCACATTCACGTTGTTTGAAAATATGATGGTATTTGGCCACGTTGGAGGATCAGGATTTTGCTGTTATTTTGGGCGTTCCACTTCACTGCATCTACATACCCCATCCAATCACCTCCCCATATTTCACCACGCTTCACCACCTCTTCGTTTCCGCATGATAAATAGGCCAGATAGCTGAACGATTAACAGATGCCATACCCATCCAAGCGCCGTCGCTTCTCAGCCTCAAACATGAACGAAAATGACGCCACCTTCCACGACAGCTTCAAGCCATCCTTCAGCGGCCATAACGCGCTGGTCTACTCCGTTCCTGGATCTACACCACAGCTCTCAGGCGACATGAAGGAGGCAATCAAGCCACTTGTCAGTCAAGGTCGCGATATCCGATTTGCAAAATTCACTGCGCTGGAGGACATCGACTCTCAGAGCCTTGAGCTACAGAAACAACACACCGAGCTGCAACAGAGGGACGACGAGCAGATCGAGGTACCCCAGGCACTCGCACCCGCAGACATTTCATTTGCCAGGCTCTCACAGGCTGAGAATGGCAACTCATCTCTTGAAATTCAGGAGAAGGCAATTTGGGAGCTCTGTTCAATCCTCTTTGACCCACTTGATGTTTGTGCTGGCGACTTGATCAACGGAATGTCGGACGAACAGGTCGCAGAGTACGAGCCGAGACTCCGCCTTGATCGCTTCCAGATCTTCTGGTCGCGACTAGTCGCGACTGTCGTTGACACGCGCATCAAGCTGACAAGATCCATCGAAGAGAAGGCAATCTTGCTTCTCACCAAGGGCGATGTCATCACCGCTTGCCAGCTGTTGATGGATGCTGGCGATGTCAAGCTTGCCACGCTTGTTGCCCAGCTTCCTGGCAGTGAGACGAGCAGAGAGGTCATGAAGCAGCAGATTGAGATGTGGCAACAGCGTAAGGACTGGAGCGAGTTCTCAGACGCACACAAAGCTCTTTACTCCATCCTGGCAGGCGAAACTTGCACTGTGCCTGGGTTGACAGGCGCATCAGAAGACCGCACTCAGCAATTTTGCCTGAGCGAGCGTTTCGGGCTTGACTGGCGACAATCCCTGTCTTTGAACATGCAGTTCGGCGGGCACGAAAGCATCATCAATGCCGTCAGCTCATACATCGCCAACCTCAAAAACGGAAAAGACAAGGTGAAGCCCATTTCTTCAGACGCAGCCGGCGATGCCGAGAACACTTTGCTCGGCCTGCTTCGACTCTATGCCCTTAAGGAGGCACAAGTCGAGCGTCTTTTCGACTCCGCCACGGTCTCTGGCTCGGCACTGAACAGCAGGCTTGCCTGGCAGCTTGCCACAGTCCTTGAGGCCAAGGATCTATGTGACCTTCCTGAAGACAAGATGGATGCTCTGACACTCGACTTCGCATCACAACTTGAGCTCGCAGGAGCTTGGACTAAGTCTGCCTGGACACTGCTCCATCTCAGCGAGAGTGGTTCGCGCACGAAAGCACTTCAGGGTCTGCTTGAGCGCAACGCTGCTCAGCTACCCTCTCCCGATCTCGACCAAGACAACACCCTCATGGAGGACGAGTCCGGCTGGAGCCTGTCAAGCATCGCCGTCCCAACTTCCCTCATCTGGGAAGCCAAGGCCGTCTATGCGCACGCCGTCCTCCGCGAGCCTGCACTGCAAGCCAAGTGGCTGCTCTACACCCGTACCGAAGACGCATTTGCCGAAGCCCACGACGTCCTCTGCAGCACCGTCGGCCCTCGCGCCGTTATCGAGAAAGACTACACCGACCTTGAAGACCTGCTCGCATGCTTCGATGCTCACGACGCGCAGGAGTTCGGCGGATGGAAGCACGGCGGCAAGATCTACGCCGATTTCGTGCGCTTGAACGGTCTCACCTACAAGCAGAAGACCGGCCGCGAAGGCCGTAACACATGCTGGGTGCTGCGCAAGGGCCTTGAAGGCGCGCAGCAGGACGAGCTCGTGGGCGGTTCCACCAAGAGTCTGGAAGTCCGCGTTGCGATGGGAGAGATTTTCAGGGTGTTGGGTGAGGTTGAGAGGGAGATTGGCGTTAACCCGAGGTTTTCTTTTGATGAGGCTATGGAAGTTGATGGAGAGGCCGAGGCTGCTGGCGTGAAGGGATTGCTGGATGGTTACAAGAAGGCCCTCGGGGTCGTTGTGTAAGATCATGAATTGTTGTTGGAAAGGAAGGTGCAATGATTGTTGTACTACTACTACTACTACTACTACTGCTAGCGCATTGAGGTCGAGGCTGCTCGCTTGCATCTTCGCATTTTCTTCTATTAGACTTGTATACGAGAAAGTAAATGGTTTCTCATGTTATGTTACTACAATGTTTGATTCTTGTTGAGTCCATCAGGCACTAGACCACTAAGCAATTTCGAGTTCTCAAAACACATCAAATGAGGCCAGTGACGTGCATTCCGACACGACCAACTATCTATGACACACATACAGCCCTGACCCGACATACCGTCGATTCGACGGTCCATGTATCCCAATCGTCGTGGGCCCGGCGCGCGGCGTCAATGCTTGATTCCGGTGCTCCGTTGCTTAACCAAGCCAGCCTAACCGCTTTTCGTATTCGATGTGCCAAAGTCTGGCGACTGACTAACCTCACTTCGTACTCCCCAACACAAAGTTGATAATCGAAGGGCTTTGAAGTCCCATTTGGACGGATCTGCCGGCGCCGATTATTCCCGTTTGAGATGAAGAGAGATTGACAGGCAGATATGTGAGAGGGAGGCTGTGGGTATAAGAGAGCGTGTTTGGTAAGATTGCTAGGAGCTTCTCTCGACTTATTCTCTACATCTCAGATCATCCCATTGCGCTGCAATCAGCCTCTCTGATCGTTCTTCAAACAAAAAAAGTCGAACAGCATTCTCACATCCCGTCAACATCCATCTCACCCACCCACTCCCACCACCACCCCACCCACCATGTCCACCAACAAAGCCGCCTACCAAACCTCCCACAAATCCCACCCCTTCACCATCCAACCCGCCCCCACCCCCTCCCCAAAACCACACCAAATCGTCATCAAAACCCGCGCAATCGGCATCAACCCCGCCGACGCAGCCGTCCAAAACGCAGGCCTAGTCTACGACGCCGCCGCGCACCCCGTGATCCTAGGCTTCGACGTCGCCGGCGAAGTTCACGCCATCGGCGACGAAGTGTCGAGGTTTGAAATCGGGGATCGGGTTTGTGCGTTCCCGATCGATATGGGCGAGCGCGGTGAGGTGGAAAGTAAACTGGCGCATGGGGCGTTTCAGTTGTATTGTGTGGCGAATGGGGAGCTTGCGGCGAGGGTTCCTGGGAATGTTGAGTTCAGCGAAGCAGCGGTTTTTCCTTCGTGTCTTTCGACTGCGGCGTGGGCGCTGTTCACTAAGGAGACTATGGCTCTCAACCTGCCGCCCGTCGAAGGCAGCGCAGCATCCAACGGCAAAGTCGTTATCGTCTGGGGCGGCTCCTCCGTCGTCGGCAGCTGTGCGATCCAAATGGCCCATCTCGCCGGGTACACTGTGATCGCGACGTCCAGCGAGCTGAACTTTGAGCACTGCTGCTCTCTCGGCGCTGAAGCGGTGTTCGACTACAAAAGCCCTAGCGTAGTCGGAGATATCGTCGCTGCATGCAAAGCCACAGGCAAAGAGTGCGCAGGCGCTTTCGTCGCTTACTTCAACGACGACAGTACGATCGCTTGCTCGAAGATTGTAAGCCAACTCGGCGGGAGCAACAAAGTCGTTGGCACCGTCGTGCCGCCGCATCATCCTGCGGCGGAAGGAGTAGCGGAGGGTGTGAAGATCGCTACTAGTAAGTCCCTTGTCCCACGTTCCAACTCAAAGTCCTCAAACCTGCTCTCGAGAGATCCAATCACTAACACTCCCACCACCATCAGACTGGGGCCCATCCCTCGGCTCCACGCCAGAAGGCATCCACATCTGGCAACACTGGCTCACAGCAGCGCTCGCAGACGGTAGACTGAAGCTCTCTCCACGGCCCGAAGTGTACGGACAAGGGCTGGAAGCGTTGCAGGGCGCTGTTGATACCATGTGGGAGAGAGTGCATATGCCTTTTGCTCCGAAGGCGGGTGAGGCGAAAAGTATTAGTCCGAGGAAGTTGGTGGTGGAGATTGTGTAGTGGTGGACGGTGGTCGGTTCGCTGCTTGGTAGGGCGAGTCTGACTCTCTGGCTGAAGGGCGATGGACAGGCGTTGTGGAGCCTGGGTGATGGTAATTCTCTTAATTTAGTATCTGGAAAAAAGGTTGTGTGTTCTCAATTTGTACTGTTCGAAAGCTCGCTTGCACTGTACCGTTTCAAATGCTCCTGGGTATCTCCCAATGCACCAATCCAAAAGGAACGCCGTCTGCTACAATAATTCCAACCGTTAATCATAGCACCTCTACTTCTTCCTCCCCTTCCCCTTCTTCTTCTTCGACCCCTCCAAAACCCCACTATCGCCACCCTCAACAATCTCCTCCCCAGCAGCCTGCAGCTCCTTCACCTTCTCCTGACTGCTAATGAACATGGTCAAATCATTAACCATCTCCTCCAACTCCTTCTTCTCTCCCACCGCCTCTTCAGCAGCTTTCTTCGCAGTCTCGGCTTTCTCGTCCGCGGCCCGGATGCGCTTCAGCAAGCCTTCGTTCATCGTCTTCTCCTCGCGCAGCTGGCTCGACATGTCTCGGGCCAATTTCTCGAATTTTTCGCGCGCTCGCTCGCTCTTCTCTAGAGCCTTCTCTGCGCGGGAAAGGGCTGCGGAGGCGTCGTCGTGGGACTGCTGGTGTTGGGAAGCGGTCTGCGCTGCTTTCTGCGCATTGGTGGCGGCTTCGTCGGCGCGCGCAGAAGCCTGGTAGGCTTTGTCGACGGCGCGCTCGACTTGCTCTTCGAAGTAGCGGCGTTGGCCTTCTAGTTGCGAAGTGAGGAGGTATGTGTACTCGGCTGCCATGCTTTCCATCTTTTCTCTAGGCACGCTGTCGCCACCTTCAGAGCGGAAGGCCTCGTTTTCGTGACGCTGGCGGCCGGGTAGGTCAATGAGGCGACTGTCGGGCTTGCTCTGAATGAGGCGGTGGACGTAGCCGTCGCCGGCGTAGTCCCAGACATGTTGCGTTGAGATGTCCATGGCGTAGCAGTGGGATGTTTCTTCATAATGTGCGTAAGCGTGGGCAGAGTCGTAGCGGCCACAGCCTAGGTTGCCGCAGATCAAGCAGACCCAGACATTGCTGGTGGAAGCACAGACCGAGCACATCGGCTCCAATTCGTCGTCGCCATTATTGCCGTAGGGTCTTGGGTAAGGGAATGTGTAGGAGGGCGAGTGAGTGTAGCGACATACGGGACATCCCGATCCACGCCACTTCTCCAGACAAGCGCAATGAAAGACATGCTGGCAGAGGATGGTAAGCAAGCCGGTCGTTTCATCCATGCGCTCAAGGCAGACAGGACAGGTAGGTAATTCGAGCAGATTCGGTGGTGGTGGCGCAAACGGCTTGCTCAAAAGTGATTTGGAGGCACCGCTAGACCTCCCAACAGACGTAAAAGGATCATTCGCGTTATGCGGGAAGCTGCCCACGTCTGCCTCGTCTGGCCCCAAGAACTCAACGCTCTTGATGAACACGACATGACAGTTCTCAGGCTCTGCAGCACTGAATAGGCGGCCGTTGTACACCTTCTGCCAATCTTTCGCCTTCTTCGCCGAGCGAAACTTCATCAGGACCATGTACTTATTCGCTCTTCCGGTCCGTATAAGGCGGAAATGACTGACATCCTCCCGCGCCTGATCTCCCACGAACCCAAGAAGGTCCGAAGGCATCATCCAAGAAGGTACCGCGAGTATGCACAGCGTAGTACAGTCTTCAGTATCAAAGCCATCATCCTTCTTCGCCCGTGTATCGCTTCCCAAGCTCTTTTGCTTCTGTGTCTGATCTTCCGAAGTGCTCGTCTCTTCCGCATCGCGATACAAATGTACCACACCCCATCCAACCTCCGTCGTCTTCGGATCTGAAGGCAAGTAAAGCGCTTTTGTGTGTAATCCTCCGTTCGAGCTCTTTGCCTGGTTTGTCTTGTTGGCTACGACCGGCGATGCGCTGCCTTGAAGCTCCATGTCTATGCTCTCAATCGACACAGCGGTGTACCTCCAATCTTTCGCCGAAACCTCGTTCGAGAGCTTCGCTGGTGTGAGTGCAGGTGAATGCGGCACGTGCTGTAGATTCAAGCTCCTCTCGGGCAGCAGCAGCGCATCACCATGCGAGTCTGGGTTGTCCGAAGGTGGCTGTCGTCGCGGAGAGCCTGTGAAGTCGCTTCCCGAACCAGGAGAAGCGTCGGAAGTGGCAGGATGCTTGGGAAAGGTGTATGATGACCAGCGCGAGGTCTTGTGGGCGGGTAGTGAGGTTTTGAAGATGTCGGCGCCGGGCGGAGGCAGGAAGATGCTACTCGGGTTGGTCCTGTGCGGCGTGATAGGTCTCTGGTGTTTATTTCTGGACCGAGCTGGCGAAGGGTATAGCTCGAGCTTGAGGTGGAAGAAGTAGGAAGGCATCCGTGAGAGAGGTGTTGCTCATCGCTGGTTTGGTGGTGTTTGGAGATGTGTTTGAAGAGGCCGAGCAAGGTTTCACTTGATGTTTCTTAGGGCAGATCCAGCAAGTTTCGAGTGTGTCCCAACATGCTCTGCACTGGCATCGGATGTAAAGTTGTTATCGTAAAATCATAAGCATAAATTGGTTACGAAGGCAGGCAAGCATGTGTTTGCAGCTTGCGATCGGCTTCTGGGAGAAAGTCGCACTTGGCAATCAAAGCCCGAACTTCACTGCCTGGTGATACAAGAAATCGACCAACGAAAGATGGTACAAGAACAGATGTACATCTACCTTATCTATGCGATGGTTGCATTCTAGGAATTGGTTACAACTATATGCTCTTTGTTTAGGAGGTTACGTAAGGTATCTATCTGCCCGGTCTCAACGAATACGTGTCCGCATTTTATCGCTTGGACCACAAGGCCGATCGTACTCGTGCAAATTGTCTAGCTGTGGCTCATAGTCATGACCAACTCCAGACATCTGCAGTTCTTCCCATACGCCTCCGAGTTAATTGTAAGATTTATAAATTCCTACCATCATCAATTATACACACAATTGTCATGGCGCAACAAAGACCCACAGCATCCACAATTACCCGAAGTGAATATCCGGGGCGAGGGGCGAGCTTGGAGCTTGCGTGGAGACAAGAGTGGACACATCTACAAGCGCTAAGAGCTGGCGTCATGGACGTCGCATCGTCAGACAACCATAAGGTACACATAAATCAACAAGAACAAAGAGAAGAGGCAAAAGTGTAGGTAGCAAATCAAAGCCCGACCACGTCGATGAGGGTGGTCAGGTCTGTTGCATTCAGGATACTATCTGAAAAGGTCGTGTAAACCGCAATTTCGCCACGCCGGGCAACTGTCGCTTTCCCATTAAACTGAAATCAAGTCGTAACATCGCAGCCTGCTTTCTGCATGTTGTTGTCGTGTCGCTTACTGGCCACCGCGAAGACGGAGTACCAGGTGGAGAGTCGACTCCTTCTGGATGTTGTAGTCCGACAAGGTCCTGCCGTCCTCGAGCTGCTTACCAGCGAAGATGAGGCGTTGCTGGTCTGGGGGAATACCCTCCTTGTCTTGAATCTTCGACTTGACGTTGTCGATGGTGTCTGATGATTCGACCTCCAGAGTGATGGTCTTGCCTGTGAGAGTCTTGACGAAGATTTGCATACCACCACGGAGACGAAGAACGAGGTGAAGGGTGGATTCCTTTTGGATGTTGTAGTCGCTGAGGGTACGGCCGTCCTCGAGCTGCTTTCCGGCGAAAATCAGACGCTGTTGGTCCGGAGGGATACCCTCCTTGTCCTGGATCTTGCTCTTCACGTTGTCGATGGTGTCGGACGACTCCACCTCGAGGGTGATAGTCTTGCCAGTGAGGGTCTTGACAAAGATCTGCATACCACCACGGAGGCGGAGGACGAGGTGAAGGGTGCTCTCCTTCTGGATGTTGTAGTCGCTCAAAGTGCGACCATCCTCCAGCTGCTTGCCCGCAAAGATAAGGCGCTGCTGGTCCGGAGGAATGCCCTCCTTGTCCTGGATCTTGCTCTTCACATTGTCGATAGTGTCCGAGGACTCAACCTCGAGGGTGATGGTCTTTCCCGTGACTACGAGTGAGTTAGCATGCGTCGCCACCTTGATGTTGGCAGATGCCGGCGGAGCGGGGTAAACGTACGGGTCTTGACGAAGATCTGCATGGTGGCAGTGGTGTGTGTGGTTGCTTGAGTATGATGTGTTGATGTGGATGGATGGTGATGGAGTGGTTGTTGAAGCGGTCGTGTGTTGAGAGTGGTGAGTGTGTGGTGGAAGAGAAAAGGTGAGGAGGGTGGCAGGTTGGAGGCTTTTGATTGCGTTGATCGCGGCGGCAAGAGAGAGGCGAGTGGCTGAGCCGGAGCGACTGGCACATGACGACAATGCGATGATGCCTGAGGCGAGCCCGTGCTTCCGCTGAAGGTAGGCGCGCGTTCTGGAACAACCTTCAAGGATTGGAACAAGTGAATCATCAAACATCCTCAACAGGCAGCAACTGTCTTGGGTAAGCCGGCGGTGCACACATTTGCCACCCAGCAAACAACGCATATTGTTCACATTCAGTCACCGCACATGGAAAGAACGTTCTAGCATTCACTGGCATTACCGCGACTCGCGCAAGATTGGCAACGAAAGTGGCGGTATCAGCTTATCAACCAAGCAACCAACAAGGTGGCGGGCGGCGCTCGTTGCCCCGGCTATCGCGGAGAATGCTCCAGTCAGCCTCCATCTTGAAGATACCGTACCACTATACAATTCACTTTTTGCGCAGAGACTTCTCTGACAACGGTGTAGCGATTGTCGATAATAGTAACTGTTTATAGGTGCACATGTGCTTTGATAAGCATTCACTTCTTCGAGGTGGCGATACCGCTAGCACATGGCGATGCCCGTGACATCGGCAACGGCTGGGCTTGGGATCTTGTCGCAACATGGCGCCATCGAGGAAAGTCTCCACGTGCTTCGCATTGAGCCACGGTCATTATTGCTCATGAGCGCGTGTTTTCGCTATGATGAAAAACCGCGTGGTCATCTCGACGCCGTTCGACTACTTTGTTGGCATGAGATCCGCAAAGTGTTATACCGCCTGGCAGTCCGACTTTGACATGGAGAACATCACTTTAATCAGCGCTTCAATACAGAAACTGACACTGTGCGATCTAGCATCGAAGAGAGACCATAGAACGTTTCCAACACTCCAATCAAACTGCTATGTCATCATGTTTACGATATCGAAAGTGAAGTTGAAATTCCACGCTACTACTACAAAGTACGTGCATCGTGTGGGCATTATAACGCACTCCAGCATGTCGGCTCGACATTAGGAGGTATGAAGGTGATGCCTGTCAAGCGCGCGATGTGTTCGAAAATTTGAAGACTTGCAACTGCATCAGTACAAACGTGTAACTTCAGTCGACGCTGTACATTGACTGGCCAAACACTAACCACCCACGCGTTACCACAACACCCTTCATTAACCACTCCTTCACCACATTCTTCCACAACGGCCCACAACGCAGAGTCTAACACTTGCCCGCTTGCTCGCCGTGCACATTCCCCTTACGCCTTGTCTCAAGCTCAAGCTCAGCGACCCTCCCCTCCGCCCTCTTCGCAGCCAGCTTCTTCGAGCGTTTGCGCAAGAACCAGAAGATCAGCCCCAACAAAAACACACCAACGACCACGCCCACGCTAATGCCAACCGCAGTCGTAGTCTGACGAGCACGAGCTCGGTTGCGAAGTGCAGTCTGGTGCGCTTCGAGCGCTTTGTAAGCCTCTTTGATGCTTTCGTGCTCCCCGAGCATCGAGCGGAACGTCGTTTTGGTATCATCCCCGTGGGTCACGGCTTCGATAAAGCCGAGTCTTGACAGAGTTTTCAAGTCGATGTCTCTGTCGCGCGACGAGATTTTGCTGCACCCTCCGCCTGAGACATGGTTTTCGCAGGGATGAGACTCGAAGCCCTTCTTGTTGCGCTCACGGCGCGTGAGCTTGGGCTCGCCGTCTGGCTTCAAGTTCAGCTTCGGCCTGGAACTGTATCGCTGGCCGTGGTTCTTACGCAGGCGGCTTTTGATATCATCGCCAATAGCTTTGCAGCGGTGCCCGCCACGGATGCCGAAGCTGTTGCAGTTGATGGCGTTGGGCTCGTTGTCGGGTTTGAAGTCGCGAGCGTCCAGGCTGGCGAGAGTGGTGGGCTGGATCTCGATGTGAGAGGGGTTGAGGGCCATGTCCTTGAGCCATTTGTTGTTCGCGTTCTTGTCTGAGTCTTGCGTAAGGCTCGGCTGGAAGCTGTTCTGGTGCTCGATGGTTTTCTTATCCATGGCACCGATGGGTGCTACGTCGCCCGGGGTGACGTAGCGCTGGATATCCATGTCGTCGGCAGGCATAGTGTTGCGGGCGATAGGAGCCATGGTCGCAGCAACTGTTGTGTGCAGTACGGAATGTCACGAAGAGAAGGAGGAGATGGGCAAAGAGCACGGATGAGAAGAAATGAGATCCGGCTGCTGCATTAGTTCACCTGTGGTCATTTTCTGTGACCGGCATTGCTTGCTGTGCGCGCCAGAAAAGCATACTTGTTGTTGAGTGCTTACTATCAAGCTCGCGAATGGGCGTCGGACGAATCTGACCTACGACGATGGTTTGGTGAGGCGGGGTCTACGATTGCCAGCGCATGCAAGACACTTCTTCGGGGAGCATACTGGCTTCATCTGGGCGTAAAAGGTAAGCAGATGATGGCGATGCTGATAGCAACCCGAATTCGCAATGCAGGAGTGGTTTGACAGACGAGCTTGAGAGGGCGTGATGAAGAGCTTGTGGCGACTCCATACTGCGAGCACCTTCCATCCCGTGAACTGGCGCGCAACAATTCATCAAGAGACGACCTTGCTCCAGTAATTGCCGTGACAGCAACATATATGGAAGTTCGTCGAAAGATGGTAAGGTGAGTCCTTGCTCGCAACGCGAAAAGTGTCCTCAATCCTTGTCGCAACTGGAAGCTTGGCGCGTGACGATCATCGACGTTTCACCATGCTTTCTAGCACCGTCTCATGAGGAATCCTACAGACACCGTCCTCAGTACCTTGTAAAATGGTATCGTGTGCCATAGTTGTGAAGAGAGTGGGCCGAAGTCATGCCTGGGCGTGATCCAAACCTCCTCCTACAGCGGAAGCCCACCACACTTCCAGCCGCAACGACTCACTTTCTCCAGACAGCCTTATCTTGCCAACATACTATGGCCCAACTACTTTTGCTTCCCGAAGAGATCATTACTCAAATCTACATCTTCGCTGGTGAGAACACTCGCGCTTTGCTCCGACCGTCCGCCGTGAACCGCCGCTTGCGAGCACTCTGGCTTCAAGACTCAGACTACATCATTGCGCAGAGCCTTGAGCTCAAGGCGCCTGGCCATCAGGATGCCATCGCTCTCACACTCATGGAGGCTTCCTGTTCAATGCCAGTGTCGGCTTTCACCGAGTCAATGCTCCAAAAGACGACCCTTTGCTGCGCCTTCACCGCCCTGGGCTGATGCGGAATGTTGATCTTGCTTCTATGGTATGCACTAAGACCTCGGAGTGGTATAATTCGACCTTCAAGACAGACTCCTTCCAGTCGAAACCCTCCCAAACTCATACTACTCAATGTGATAAGTCATGGTTGCCTGCCATTATCCCGACTTGTGACAGCCGTTACTCGGCAAACTGGAAACACTGCCAGCGGCTGCCGTCTCTGGAACGCATGGAGTGCTATCTCGGGCAACATGCTGCGCTCTCTAGGGATTACCACATCTACGATTTTGATGCCCCACGGGCCAAGGTGGACGATTTCGAAGAGCCCGCCCCAGTTGTGTGGACTGACGCCTGGTGGTTAGCTCCTATGGTAAGGCGAACTAGCGCTCGGGAGTGATGCCAAAGCATATACGATGTTACATAGCATCTGACAGCATCTTGAAGCGTTGATTTTAGAAGGCGGCGGTACGTTGTCCGCGTTCAATTCGTTTCGGATCGACGGACCTAGACTGTCCGCCCTTACCTCTCCACAACACTTTATCCTTGACAAGCCTTCAGCTAAGAGTGATCACCAGCGTCTCACGATGTAGTCCTCTTGTTCTACGAAGGTACAGTAATACGACTACCGTGCCGTGTGGCCTTCTTGTATCACACATGACCAGGTGGCGTCTCTCATCCGCACCGATCTGGACACTACACTCAGGCTATAGTACTTCCCACGGAGCAGACCGAATGAACTGCGGAAGGCCATCTGCCATCTGCTGGGATAACATCATGCCTGTTTCTGTCCCACCGAATAATGCTCTCATACCTGCTTTTCAATCTTGGCATTTTCGCTCTACCCTGATCCAAGCTGAGCAGCAGCCATGAAGTCAACCCTCTTTGCCGTCGTAGCAACACTATCGGGCTATAGAGTCGCCGGCCACGCAATCTTCCAAGATCTCTGGATCAACGGTGTGGACCAAGGAGAAACATGCGTCCGCATGCCAACCTCCAACAATCCTCTCACCGATGTCACCAACAACAATATCAGGTGCAACATCAACCGTGGCGCCGTAGCCGGTAGATGTGCTGTCAAGGCCGGTGACACCGTGTCTGTTGAGATGCACCAGCAAGTCGGAGACCGCTCGTGCACATTGTCTTCGCTCCAGCCCGCGGCTATCGGCGGCGCGCACTGGGGCCCTGTCCAAGTGTACATGAGCAAAGTCTCGGATGCTCGCACTGCGGATGGTTCGACTCCGTTCTTCAAGATCTTTGCTAACACTTGGAGTCCGGCAAACAATGGAGCTGTAAGCAATTCCCTTTGAGCAACAGCTCCGCGTTGTTCAGCTAACAAGCTCAGGGCGACAATGACTGGTGGGGAGTCAAGGACATGGAAAACTGCTGTGGACGTGGTATGCACACGCAAGAACTCTTCACCAAATTCATCGAACCATACTAACAACCCTCCAAGTCGACGTCAAGATCCCCACGGACATCGCCCCAGGCGACTACCTGCTGCGCGCCGAAGTCCTCGCCCTACACGTCGCTGGCGGACTCAACGGAGCCCAATTCTACCCTTCCTGCTACCAAATCACCGTCGCAGGCAGCGGCAGCGCGACTCCGGCTGGCGTCTCATTCCCGGGCGCATACAAGAACACTGACCCAGGCATTCTCGTTGACATCCACGCGAAGCTGAGCACTTATATCGAGCCTGGTCCGACTGTCTACGCTGGCGGTGTCTCCAAGACTCCCGGCAACTCCAAGTGCACTGGCCAGGCTGCTTCTGAGGGTCCTGGTGGGAAGCCTGCGACTGGCGTGAGTTACTAGTACATTTCTCATCAAGCACTGAGAAAGGCTGACCTGATCTCACAGACTCTGTACACCCCCGGATCCGGCGGCGGAGCCACTTCGAACCCGGTCAGCACAACTCTTCAGACTTCCGCGACTTCTACGTCCAGATCTTCACCCGCTGCTACTACGACTTCGTCGGGTGGCGGCGGAAGCTGCTCGGTGGCGAAGTATGGACAGTGCGGTGGCAGCACTTACAGTGGTTGCACCACATGCGCTGTAAGTATTTCAGATTTGTGTTTATTGAGAAGATGCTAACTTATTATACAGTCTGGCACCACTTGCCAGGGCAGTGGATACTACTATCAGTGTCTGTAAATGGATGGAGGAGAACTTGGCGGGCACCGATGATGGTGCTTTAGGCAGTAACTGAAGACGTGAATCTCATGGCGATATCAGTAGATTGGCAATGCTCACACTTTTCAAAGGCTTGTGTCAATTCGTCATTAGTAATCTAGCCTGATTGCCTTTGCAGCGTGTAGTCTAGGAAATTGTTTAAGCGGCGCCCCAAAACGCATCCGATTGCAACCCAGAAGCCAATAACATCTGTCGTTGTAGTCATGGTCGCGAAGTACGCCTGCGATTTGCTTGCTGCCACCCTCAGCGCATCACACCAAGATTTCGGTCCATCGCTTCACATCAATGTTCGAACCTTGGTGTAGCATCAACTATTGTAGGACCAAAGTTCCGTAGGGATGTGTTCATAACTTCCGCCTCCCACTGCTGTCAACTATTCGTCATCATTCATGCCGTCTGCAGCCACATGCAACTCGTCAAACAGCCGCTTTTGCTGCGCAACTCGAGCCAATTCGTTGGAAAGACGATCATACTCCCCAGCGATACGCTGCTCCAGTGGCGCAAACAGACTAATGAGTGGACCAACAAGATGTTTGGTCTCTCTGCCCTTTTCGAGGTTTCGTCTGATGAGACCAAAGACTGCTCGAGCTTCGTGTGCGTCATCTTCCTCCATCTCGGCCAGCAGGGCCTCGAGGCGCAAGACATGATGGTCGCTGGAGTTTCGTTGTGAGCGCGACCGGGCGGGCGCGTTGGACCGATTCCGTGCGTTTGTCTGCGAAGTTGGAAAACCTGGCCGAATAATGGTTGTATTTACATCTGGTACAGACGTACGCGCCCCTATTGATCGGGTATCATTAGAAGTCGCGGTCGTGCCGGTCATGGTCTCAATGGTAGAGCGAATCCGTTTCTCGGTCCTGTGCAAGGTAGGTTGAATGTCTCCCTTGCCCCCACGCTCCTCTGGCCCGCTCTTCCGCTTTGCAGTTGCTTTGGAGCAGGATTTTTGTGTACTAAATCGACACCAAGCACAAGTGCTACCAGGATTCCGGATCTGGCTCTTGGCGCCGTCGATGTATCGAACGCATGCGATGCCGAGATCGACGCATCCTTGACAACGATCATCCCCATGGTATTCCTTTCCGAGGGTGGTTTCCATCATGAGAACGACTTGGTTTACCGCGGTTTGCCTTGAGAAGAAGGATGGAAGAGGTCGACCGGCATACGAGTCCTGGGTGTAGAACCGGCCTTTCTTCTGCCGCTGCTGATGAAGTGCATCTTGTGGGTTGACCGGGCTCGAGCGCGGCTCCCACATTACGAGGGGAGAAGGTCGGTCAAAGAGACTGCTGTTGTTTGGTTCTGCGGACGCCGGTCTCGGAATAGCTGAGTTGGTTGAGAGGTGAAGCTTGGACGACTGGTGAAGCTTGGCTAAGTATTGATTCAAAGCAGCTGGTGTCTCAAGGTCGGCAGTGCTGTCATTGTCATGGTCGTTAGCAATTGCAATTTTCGTGGATGTAGATGGCTAGTCTTACTGATTCCTGTCGTCACTGTCATCATCACCGGTGAAGCTGTACTCGCTAGTCTTTTTCTCTCGCTTCACAGCGACGTATGCGACTTCTTTGACCTGATTGCGCTTGCGACTTTCGGTAGGTGATACAGCGGGTTGCAGAGACGGAGCCATTTGCAGAACTGGTTGGAGTAGTGATGGGATTGTCAAGAGCAATCAAGATGAATGTGCCGCGAAGAGTGTATGGTTTGATGATGATGATGATGATGAGGATGTGAGTATAAGTGGCCCAGCCTCCACCCGAAGTCAGACGCGCGACACCAGCACTGGGGCGACCCTGCCAATTGTCACCACTTCCCCGAGCAACATACCTGCCAGCTTACCATCACTCTTGCTCCTTGCACGTGGCAGCCCATCAAACAAGGCTAATCGACCTCTTCACCCAAGGCGCACCCGCCACCTCACTTGAGATTGCCGCCATCCTCTCCAACTCAGGCTGCATCTGTGCCTTGTACTCAAGATCACTTTCGCTCGCCACAACCCAATGCCCAAAGTGCTCTTGCTCAAGCTGCTCCAACGTGTCCATAGCAACACTGATGCAGCATAGTCGACTGTACTCGCCTTTCCCTCGGCTTTCCACAAGGAGCATAGAGATGAGCTCACTAGAGTTCTTGCGCTGCTCCTTCGTACACCGACTCAGCAGCTGGACCAAGCCGAACGTCTGTCCGTCGAAGCCTTCGTGGTGCTGGTAGAATTCGCTGGCTAGGTTGTCTGTCAGGCGGATGTGGTCTTTCCTGATCTGGGTGTGGAAACCCTTCAGCGCATAGTCTAGCGGACACGGTATCGATGGATCCGGGATCGGCAAGAAGAGTGTGTTCAAGACCAGCACTCCGCCATTCAGGCTTCCCAATGGATCTGATGCGTGCTCTGGCCAGACTTGGACAGACTCCACTTTCGCAATGTTACGGATGATCGAGCTGCTTTGGTATGGCTCCACCGGAAATGAGATCGTGCCTTTGACGGAAGCCCAGCTCCAGGACGGAGCGACGTAGCTGGTCGGCCGAATGTTGTTAGGCCATGACTTGCCCCATATGGTTGCGAAGTTTCCTGAAGGTATACCGCCGACGTAGTCGCCATATTCTCCATCTTGGTTGTAGATGTAATGACACGTCCACGCCAGACATGTGATCAGCTCGTCCTTCCACATGCCGGCCACGTATTCGCTTCCGGTGGCTCGTTGAACCTCGTCCGCCAGTCCAGACAAAGCCGGTAATCTATCAGCACTGTTGGTAAGCTGACGCTGGCTGAACTGTGAGACGATTCCACGCCAGTAGTCGAAGTAAGTCGCCCAGTAGCCGCCAGGAACATCCAATCTACCATGGCTTGACCAGCCAATAGGGTGTGTGTGCCAAAATATGCCGAGAGAGACGACTGCGGGCAGACCAAGGACACGAGAAATTGTGCGCCACGCAGTCGCGAGCCAGCCTCTATCACGACGAAGCTGAAGCATAGACTGCTTGCTCAGGTAGGACTCTGATGCTCGTGGTAGCGAAGTTGATCGTCCAGCCTCATCCCTAAAGCCGTTCGCACATTCGAAAGAACATTGCTGCAGACCGAATGACAGCGTGCGAGGCGCTAGCAAACGTTCCTGCAGTGTCCAACCACGTGTGTATACGGTGGTACCAATAAGCTGACTATCAGTAATGTCGCACATGGGTCTGATGTAGACTGCCGCGTCAGCCTGGCTTCCCCATCGCAGCGCGCAGTATGGCCTAGAACTTGCGCGAGGCTTTAAGAAGCCTTCATTGCCACGAGCTGCTGATGCAGACTCAATGGTGACGACAGCACCGCGGTAGACATCACGCATCCGGCCAGCCTCTCGAGCCCAGTCGGCCTTCGACTCTGGTCGCTCCTGGTCCTGGAAGATACAGAGAGCATCGATCCATAAGTACCGGATCCCAATCCGGCGTGTGACAATCACGGCGTCTTGCAGGGTTCCTGGAAAGTCGGCCACAGCGATCCCCGCACGTAGTTTGCTTTCGCTTTGTTGAGTGAGAATCAGGTCGCGATCCGGTCCCCAGCAGTATGACAATGCGACGTACGGTCCTCCGCAAGAGGAGCCTTGCACAAGGCGCACATTTGTCGGTGTAGGGTCGTGCGGACCGATATCAGTGCCTACGTCAAGGAGGCGAGTGGGCAACCGCAAAGACGAGTCGTATGCCGAGCGACACGCGGTATGGTGTTCACGACAGTCATCAAGCCATGTGCGTGCGAGTTTGAAGCACTGGTCATCGGCCGCAGACCAGGCCTGCAGCCGAGCGAGCAGATGGTCGTTGCTCAAGGGAAGCGTGTCTGGCAACGGTCAATGGCGTTCGCTTACTACTTTGTTAAAAGGAGAGCAGGTGACGAACTATAATCAGCACAAACCTCGAAGCAAGCTATCCATCTACTTCTTGATGCCACACTACTCGAGCTGCGCTGGTGTACCACTACATTAGGCACCGCACTGACATTGGTGTCCCAAGCCAGAGCCCCAATGTATATCTGCTCGGTTTTCAGGCCTTGCCCGAGCGCAGCATCGGTCAACTCCGAGGATGCACGCTGGCGACTACAGTCTTTCCATATGGCAGAGCACAAGTCGCAGTTCTGGGCGGCGAGCTTCAGGCTGGCCAGATTCGGCTGATGTTGGTAGAATTGGGGCACAGTCGCGTGTTCAACAGTTCTCTTTGAAGATGATGACACGGTCTTGCTGTTCGGTCGAGATACATGTGGCTCAGCTGCAAGGAGAAGGGCCTGGATGTCGAGGTTCTGGCAGATGACACAAAGATTGCGCGTGTGGTTAGACATGGCTGGAAGTCGTTCCTATTCACGGCTGAAGAATTGCGCAAGTATCACGCGTACAGCGACAAAGTGGTCTGATAGTAGCAAGATCCATACCGACTATGAGCATGAGTATTGCTCATTTCTTGATGTTGTGATGGACTCAGCCTCACCAGCCTCAGCTGTCCAAGTTGAGACTGGTGGAAGTCCATTTCGGCGCTTGGCGAAGGAACGAATCAAGGGGAAGCATCAAGGGACATGAACCAATTATAACCTACCACGAGGTGGCAACTTTCCTTGCTTCTTCTTATCTATAACATGGCCACGATATTGTCTTTTCAGCATGGCCGCGGAGATGGGAAAACAAGCGGTGGTTCTGGAGAGCGATGCTCCCGCAAAGAGAAAACGCGTGGTCAAAAGCAAGCCCACGCGGAATGGCTGCAAGACCTGCCGGTGCGTGCCTCCGCGGGCTACGAGAATATGAACATTGTCTGACTCTCGAGGCAGCACGAGGCGGGTCAAATGCGATGAGCTCCGCCCGGTCTGTAAAAAGTGCACCGCCAGTGGTAGAATATGCGACGGCTACGACGCGTTGCCCGCAGGCAGTCGCGCACCATCACGACCGCTTTTGCCAGCATCAAGAAGTCCGTCCATGAAGAGTGACGATGATGCTTCTTGGGGAACTGGCTCCTCGCAGGCACTGTCTATCAGTCCGTATCGTGCACTGACTGCGACGCCATCGCCACCTCCTTCCATGCTATCGTTCTCCATCACAGAAACGGAACGCAGTGCATTCGACTTCTTCTGCATTCGGATGGCTGGCCCCATGGAGATCATGTCTCCTGCAAAAGGCTGGGTTCGACAAGCTCTGCAGGTAAGCTCTGGAAGTAAGGCTGTGTTCCATGCCATCGCGGCTCTGAGCAGCGCCAACCTCGCAATGGCAAGCATCCAGCACCCAACTCTTCCAGGTCTACACAGGCCGGAGAGATATTCAGACGCTTTGGACCAATACAGCAAGACGATTGCTGCGCTTCATCGCCAGATCAAAATCGTCATGGATGGACACGGGCCGCTCGAACCTGTCCTTCTGACCTGCCTGTTGCTTATGTGCTACGAGCTCCACGCAGAGCGGTCCAGTATGGCCATAAGACATCATACCATGGGCCACGACATTGTGAAGAAACACCTTAGTGGTGGGGCGGGAGGACCTGCCACCTCTCCTGGAGGTTCGAGTTCGCTGCAGCAGCTGGCTGATGCATTCGCCGTGTTAGCACTTGGTTCGAACTATCCTGGTAGTGACAATGCTGTCTCCGCAGCAACAGGCAGATCTGCTCAGCAGCTCATTGTCCCGCTGCATGTGACACATGAACTTCAACTTTCAGACTCTTGGGATCAGCTCGACCAACTGATCGATGCAGGAAACGCACTGTGCAACAGACTGTATCACTTCACTGCGCGACATGTCACAGCAATCTACGGCGAGTCGCTCGACCCCTCTACTCGCTACTGCTTGGCCAGTTGCTGGAGTAGATCCATTGAGCTTCCAGCTCATGACACGACCCTTGTCGAGATCGATTCTCTTCTAAACGCCCACCGTCGATGGGTCGCCGTCGTAAGTGGCGTCCAGAGCCCTCATCGCAAGACGGCTCGCGGTTTTGCATTACTGCAAATCCGGCAGTGGTTTTCGGCGTTCACGCTTTCCACCTGCAGACAGACACGAGAGACATGCATGGATGCACATGAAGGCGACTTCAATCGTGTCTTGGACCTTGCACAATTTTACCTGGAGTCTGATAATCTCGTTCCTCGTCCAACTCGGCCACGCAGTATATATGGAAATGGCCAAGACGATGTTTTCTGCCTGGAAGAAGGCGTTCTCTCCCCGACCTATCTCATCAGCCTCAAGAGCCGCAGGTCAACCACGCGACATCGAGCAGTAGAGATCTTAGCCAGCGCAAACAGGCGTGAGGGACTGGGTTCCAGCACGATCTCGGCCCAGATCGCCGTAGCGATCGTGCGTGTCGAAGAAGAACGAGCAAGGAACATGACGCCAACACTGCTTGCGACAGAGTTACTGAGCGATGCAGTACCTGAGGCTGCAAGGTTCACCGACACTGTGCGTGTTGCTGGTGAAGATCTGCATCGCCCTACTTGCCGCCTCTTAGGTGCTAGATATCTACATGAGTCAGACGGCAGCATCGAAATCATTGAGTATCTGAGCAAGGGTCCTTGCTTTCCTTACAGCAACTGCGCTGGAAAGTGTCGGACCGGCTTCCATTTCGAGATACTGAAAAAGCCGGTGCAGTACAATTCGTTTGCTCCAAGCTGAAGGATGCATGCGCGCACCTTCCCTTATGCGACGCCAATGCATGCTGCAAACAATGTCAGCATGGCTGCTTGCATTGGAGATCCACTCGCTTGTATTTCATCTAGCATCGTATGCCCGTTCACTGGAACAATATTTCGACACGCCTCCAATGGATCCTCGCAAGGCGCGTCGTGTCGATAGTGACAAGGTCGACCCTCCCCGCGGTGCATACACACGATCGAGCAAGGACTGTCTGCCGGTGGCGATCCCGGGTTATACGCACGAAGCAAGCGCGGCTGCGCTGCTGGTCTCGGAACAGGATTTCGACTGTGCCATAGCACACACGATCACAAGCAGCAGAGTCTTGACTGCCTGGGTCGCCTTCCAGATGGCTCACATAGACGTCGAGGACAGCCGCACGACGAACAAATGGCGAGTGATCGACGACATCATTGCCAGTCGTTTCCAGCTGTGGGACGCTCAATACAGGTTTAACTCCGAGCTGTACCTGTCACCTGTGGACCTCGCACGCATGAAAATATCCGAGCTGAACGCACTAGCAGTATTCGTGCTCTGTCGCAGGATACAAGACAACACTAAAGGCACAAATGAACTCGGCAGCAGCCTGACTTATCATACTTACTACCGCACATTCATGTCACGAATATACCTTGCTGCGCACATCCTCACATTCCTCCGTTACTACATCAGGCCGTCAAGCACATTCAGCACATATCGTCCAGACGACATCTTGCGAGTGCCGAGATGGCTGGAGATACAAGGTGCTTGCATTCGTGTAGCTTGCCAGAAGCTGACCGAAGGTAAGAAGACTGAGTAGATAAATTGTTCCATAACAAATGCTGACATATCATTTCGCATGCAGTATGGGATCCTCTCACCCTTCTGAACAACGCAAAACAAGATCAGGCGCCCCAAGACACACCCGCTCGCAGGACGTCGTGGGACGCTCTTCAGTACAAGCACGATGCATGCTTTTCCGACCAGGATAGAGCGCAGGGTGAAAGCAAGACCATTCTTTTCTTTGTCGACAGAGAGGACCTGTTCGAGCTGGACACAAGTGCTATCCCACGGGTCCTCTGTCAAAGCATGACACTTTCTGACACTCTGCTCGGGTGTCTGGGATGGCCGAAGTCTTCCTGCCTTGACAGTATTGCTTTGCACACAGAAGGCAATCTCGCCTTCGACGACCCAGTACGATCACTCGCTGCGCTTTGGGATGCGATCGATTCACAAAACACCCCCGTCTTCAGAGTGCAGACCTCCGGGATCAATACAAGTGCTCCTCTGAATCCTTCCTCAAGCCAGCCGAGTCTTCCACAGAGGCACAATAGCCATTCCATCCTCGCGCTCGAGGCCCTCGTCGATGAGCTGCCTGATAACGATGCTCAGATAGCCCGACCGCTCTTCGAGCTCATCAAGAAAGGACACTCCCGCAGCCACCAGCACACCGAGGACTTGGAAGTTATGTTCGCCCCGATCAAGCAGCGCAACGCCGAAGAATGGGAGCGGAGCAGTCGGATGAAGACAATTTTTGACGATGTGGCGAGGGACAAGAGTCAAGTTCTGAAGCTGACGGATCTGGTCTACCATCTCGACGAGACGCATGCGGAAGACGCACGTGCAATCCTCCACGTCATGCGAAGGAACTTGAAAGGTGGGAGAGGGTTTGCAGGAGAGCTGAGTCGGCTCTTCCAGCCGGCGAAGCAACGCAATGCTGAGGCGTGGAAGCGGGTTTCGCGAGTGAAGAGGATTTTCGATGAGTTTGAGCAGGTGAGCCAGCTTCCGGGCGGAAGTCTCGCACACGCCTCAAAGAGCGAGTCACGTGGGAGCATGATGGGAAAGGGCAAACGCAAGCGGGGTGAGTAGTTGGTAAAGTTGTTGGCACAACACAGCGGGCGCTTGAATGGATTCGAGCGAAGTGAAGTGTGGGTTCACCTCAGATCTGACTTCATGTGAGCGAGCGAGCTTAGGCCAACTCCTCACTTGCTTTATATTTCTCACTCACCACAACCCCCAAAACCATTTTTCTCCACTCAATTGTTCAACAACACGCCTCAGACCGATCCGGAGCATCTACATTGTCCACTTGTCGTGTGCAGCTGCATCACCCCTCCGATCCTCAATCTCTGTGTCCGTTTGATCCTCAGTACATCCGACGAGCAGAGCGGCGCTTTCAAAACCGCTACGACGACGACATTTCCCGGAATGGCAGACCTAACGCAAACAGCGACCCCTGACAAGCATGGTTGCTTTCCTCCTCGTGGTTTCACACTCCCACGGGGCTCACGTCTTCCCCAGGTAGCCACTGGAAACGAAGACAAAGCCTCGTACGAAGCTACCTTCCTCGTCGAATCTGGTAAGCTGTACGAAGTTTTTGCCGCTACTGCTGCTTCATGCGCAACGCTTAAAGCCTGGTTCGCGTACAAGATAAGAGCTCGGGCTATCAGAGATGGGTTAGCAAAACAAAATGCCATGCTCGATTTTCAGTTGAAATTGCCCGACTGGCAGACAGTCTGGAAATTGATCCAAGAGAAAGGAGCGGTCTGGACTGAGCAGTATCAAAAGGAAGGTCTGAATGTGAATCCGTGGGAGCTTCAGTCGAGTTGTTCGCCAATTTCTGCGCTGGATCTATTCGCGCAGGTACTCATTGTTCTTGCTTGCAACACCACAGCCAACTCTGACCCTGAGGAAACACCGTCTTCCGGCTTCAGATGGCACCAGTACTACTACGAAGATGAGGGGAGGTTTTTCTTGCTCTATGGCTTCATGACTCATCTGAACACTATGAACTCACAGAGCCTGACCATCTACGAGCCAAGCGACCCGAATTCGCGGAAATGGTGGATGCGCTTCTGTGGTCATCGGATCAACCAGGCTGCCAAAAGTTACATGAAGGGTGAGTGCAAACTATTGATTCCAAAGGAAGCTGAGCTGACTGGTTTAGAAACTGGCTGGGATCCTGCAACTATGCTTAGCAAAACCTTGGAGAGTGGAGCGTATCACGGGAATGAAGATCACACGACAACAACACCAGCGACTGCTCAACAAGCAAGTGAGCGAGACTTCAGCAGTCACGCTATACTCAAGCTCGAGCCTTTGACCGACAAGCTAAACAACCAAGACCAAGCTCACTCGGCACAATCACGTTTCAACCTCATCCGGGAGAATCATCGTCACAGTGCTGAGTTCGTCAAAGAATTGACAGAGATTTTCGCTCCGCTGGAAGCAGCAACCACGACACGTTGGCAGAAAATTGCCGACTGCAAGCGCATCTGCAGTGATGCCGCGAACGACAATGTCCAACTCTACAAGCTGCGTCACTTGATGGCAGACTTGAGTGATACGCAACAAATACATGCTCAGCAGTACTTCACGCTCGTCAATACGAACAACCCACTTGCAAGCGTTGCTTCAGAGAACTTAATCATGCTCTTCACGCCGGACGAAATCGAGGCAGAGGAGGTCTCTAAGATGAAGGGCATATTCGACGAGATCAGAAAAGACACGTCCGATAGCGGAGGAGCAGCAACACAGAGTTGATTACTTCCCTGCATTGGACAGCTGAGCTGCCACCGAGCGGTACTTGTGGATATGAGCCACTCCTGAACAGCTCATGCGGCGCACACGCTCCGATGTTTAATTGAACTGGAAAGTCGACTAGGAAAGCGGTGGTGATCGATGTCGAAGCGGCTTGGGCTCGGGTCGACGGCTGTAAATTGTACTTGTATGAGAGAAGGGGTAGGGTATCATGCTTTCCATAACAGAAATGACACAGGAGCTTGATGAAGCCGCAGCTCACAAGCCCACCAGATGATTTATACCCAAGATCGAGCAAGAGTGAGATGTACCACCCGCGCTGACAAGTTTTACCGAAATGGACGGTCGCGTCACTCCCTTCACTTACTCAAATCGCCAATTAACCTCTGGCGGGAACGACAAGGCCGTGGCATCTCCCGCACTCGAGCTAATGTCCATGTATTTATTCTCTCTCTCTGTCCGGCACCCGTCTTTTTCTTCTCACCACGATACCGACACCACAAATTTTCGACGACAGTCCAATTGCATCCACCAAAGACCTGAAATCCGGCCAGTGCAGAAAAGTCAAGTCCCTGCGATTCATCTAGTTACGCAAGCCAGCTCAATCAGCTACCACCGCCAGACCAGCTCGATTCCGCGGAGTGTCGCTTCGTCAAATCAATCCGCCACCACCCTCCAGCAACAATAGCTTTGGATACACATCGCAAGCGACACCCTTGTAGGTGAAGACTCGGTTTCAACCTAAACTTACCAGGTTTGAGCATTTCTTCCATTACATCACTCTCATCACTTTGGTTCATTATTCTATCATCCCATTCAAGCGCACGTCATCTCAACATGGCGGACGTTGATCTTTCCGGCAACATGAATGGTAACACCAGCGATGCATACGAGACAACCGCAATCACAATTACGAAGAAACGTGGCCGCAAACCCAATCTGGACGAGCCGCAAAAGAAGCCCAGACTACAGGCCAACGACAAGGACATCGTGAACCCAGATCCACAGACCGAAACTGACGAACAACGCAATGAGGTAAAGAGAAACATCGGGCAGGCCAACTTGTCGTACGATCATGGAGTTTATGTCATCCGACCCAGGCCAAACGCAGAATCCAAACAAATCTGGCCATGGTACTGCCTAAACTTCCGATCCATGCAAGACTATCAGGACTGGCTCGAACCCAGAGGACCTTTCTTCACTGCAATTTGCAGACACCCTACACTGGGTGCAGCGGTGAGTACTCTATCAGCACAATCGATGATATTTGGACTGCAGTCGAAACCGCCCAACGAATCCTTGAACAATTGCGACCGCAGTGCAAATGCTCCGTCACGTAAAGAAGATTATGAGGCATAACACTGACACGGATGCAGGGCAACTGGGGTGGGAATCATGCAGGCAACGGCAACACCAAACTTTCTACATCAAGCACGCTGGCCAAACTCAAAGAGCTGGTCACCACACGCCCCATCCAGACCATCAATATGTCTGATGTCACAGACGCCGAATCATTCGAGACCGCCATTGGACAAGTCCCGTTTGAAGCTGGTGGCAAGTCTTCTCATCAGCGCATCGCATGGGTGTTTGGATGCGTCGCATGGTGGCTGACCAGCCAATATGGCACCGTATACGACCCGAACCACGACAATGATACCGACCAGGAGCCTTTGACATCGTTCATAGACGCGGGAAACGAGGAACGCTTCGTTGGCGACAAGGATCTCCCGGCCGGTGTTCCTCGCCCTCCTCGCATCCAGGGCATGGTAGCAGAGGACATCAACCGCGTTCGGCAACTCCTCGTGCAGTTGCGCAAGTTGACAGCATACGGTAAGAAACTCATGCCCAAGCCCCAGGCCGCCACAAACATGTGCTTCCAACCGGTATACCTCTACGAGAGGAAATACATTCCGCCGTCGGCAGAACTTGCTGGGTCTGCCGCCGAAGCGGCCGTTGTGAAGGGAGAAACCAGGGACGTAGCGATGCCGATGAGACGACGTGCGCTCGCAGAAAACATCGCAGACACACCGAGGACTGCGGGCAGTCCTTCGCCGAACATGGTCCGACGAAACGAACAAGCGGTGAAAGACTCATTAGAGGACATCGAGTATGTCACATTCACGCTTGCGGGCGATGAGGAAGATCAATTCTTCAACTTGGAAAAGGGCGCCATCTTGAAAGACGACGACCACGATCAAATACTGTATGACTTCCTGCACAGCCTGCTGAAGTGGCCGAAAGGCTATGTGAATATCACAGGAGTCAGTGCGGACAACCTAGAAAGCAAAGGTGGCACGCCTGTCAAGACTCTCGACGAGCTTCGTGATTACATCAACCATGAGCACTCGGTCTTCCAGCTCCACGTCGAAGGCTCGGGTCAGGCTGTGGAAACCACGTCCGTCTCTCACCAAGACTACACGACTCATTGGATCTTCAAGCTAGAAGGCCTCACAGGAAAATTGTCTTGTGATGGTAATGCGGAAGCTCAGCTTTGTTTGGTCTCCTCCGCCTCAACTCCAGTCTCAGCAATGACTGCGTTCACCGTCTGGCCGCTCTCTTCAAGCCACTGAAAGCCCAAGTCGATCAACAATGGGCCGAAGTCGAGGCGCTGGTGAAGCTTTGCGAGAAGGGCGTCAACATGGACGCTGGAACGGCGCTTGGTTTCCGAGCCTGGGTTGGACACCTGAGTGACCAGACCAAGCAGACGCACGCCAAGATCTACCTCGATCTGATAGAGACGCAAAGCCCGCTCATGGCGCATGGTATCGAGGCACTCGTCAAGCTGTTCAGACCTGACGACGGTTCCTGGGTAGAACTCCGCGGCATCAAGGACGTCTTCGATCAGGTACCTCTGGACGCAGAACTCGCCTGAGTGGCGCCGAGAGTCCCAGTCTGGCTCTCGCACTGTTGAAGTACTGCTTGCTTACGACGTGAGCACAACGGTCGGTCACATTGATAGTGGATGCATTGATAGGTCATCAAGCAACTTATGAACACATGGTCACTTCGACCGTACGATCTCAGTGGCTAGTACATAGTGTTTGCGATAGGGTGCAATTCATAGGCCAAGAGGCACAACACAAGCTTTGAGAGAGACACGTCGCTTCAATCACTTCAACCATACGCTCTCAATGGCTAGTACATAGCGTTTGTGATTCGGTGCGATCCGCAGGCCCAGAGGCACAACACAAGCTTCGAGAGAGACACGTCGCTTCAATCATACGCTCTCAATGGCTAGTATATAGCATTCGTGTACGGTGTAATCCGTAGACCAAGAAGCACAACACAAGCTCGGAGAGAGGTATACATCCCGTTTCATACTGCTCAAATCACACATTCACACCCTCGAGTCCCTATACGTGTATCATCTCGATTCCGGGTCCCACTCATCCTTTCCATAGCAGTACGTAGCATGTTTCTTCACATGCCACAGATGTTGTTTCTCTCTCCTCGGACCTCTCGCCGCCCTGCTTCTTCCCCATGACATTCCCAAACTCTCAGGCACCAGGTGGCAACGGCTTCCAAGGTTCGACAGTGAAGCCCACCAAGCGTTGCACCTTAGGGAGGATCCAGCGTGCTCGAGGCGAACGCTCTACCATCTCGCAAGTCTCTTTCACCTCCTTGAGATATGTTGCTTCGTCAGGCGGGCTTTTCTCATCTTGTCTGAAGCGCAAGAAGACCTGCAGGTCCAACGCATCCGGAAGACCGTCTGGGATTTAAGGTTCCAGCAGTCTCCATGTGAAGTCCTGGAACTCTGGAAAGAAATCGGTCCAGTAGTAGTCTGCGATCATGACGGTGTACTCGAGCCGCAAGATGGTTAGGTCTTTGGCGGTGTACGATGCGTGGGAGAGATAGTAATCGTGGTCGTGGTCGTTGGACCTGACTAGGATATGCATTGTCGCGTGGCGTTCGCTAGCCAGGAGGGATTGACGGTGATCGCGGATCTCTTGCGCAAGAAGCTTGCAGCTTCTTGCTAGGTCTCGTAGAGGTAGGCGAGGTGCCAATTGTGGTGAGTGACACTCTTCATACGCATGAGGAAGGTGATGGTGGATCTCGGAGCCCTTAATGATGTCGTATACCATCAATCGTAGTTCCGTTGGCAGGCCGAGAAGACTGGCTCGAGGGTGAAGCAGAGCAGGAGTTTCGTTCTTTGAGGCCGAGTTTCCCATCTTCGTATTCTCGGTCAGTGACCCGGGCGAGGCGGTCGTGGTTGGTGATTTTGGTACCTGGTGGGATTGATTGTGGCTGGTGGTGTTGAGAAGAGGAAGTTAGTCTCTGTTTTTCCGAGCGAAGAAGCCTTCAGAACGAGAGAAAGGCCGCCGCAGAGCACTCGCACAAGTGAAAACGACCCGCGTCGTTTCTCTGCACCGACATAAAGTCACTGTATGGAGTGCTTACCCGTGACTGATGCGTCTGTTGGCTAGCAACTGCAACTCCAGCGCTTGCCGTAAGAACCGGGGCAGCGCGATCCTCATCTGGCGAAGTTCTGGCTGGGTAGGCTCTGCGGACTCGCATTCAGTGTATTGTTAGTGGACCGGCGCGAGCAACATCGTCTACATCAGCATATACAAATGGAATATAGCCTCTACCTGTTCTAGGGACACATCTCGCAACCCTCAACAAACCCTCCGAAATCGTACTTTCACTTCCCAAACCGCATCAATTCGCTTTTGTTGTTCTCAAGCTAAACTATCCTACAGAAAGACAACAAAAAGCCGTTGCTCGTTTCAAATAAAAAATGCCAAACAGGCGAGCTCCCCGCATCTCAGCCCTCCGTTTAAACACCACGTACCTGCCTGCTCAGACTCGACGTGTCTTCTTGGTGCGTGTGACGGCCAAGGGTCAAAGCCAGAGGCAAGCTTTCAAACACCGCTCTTCCTCGCGATTTTGCTGCAGCATCTTATCAATGGGTCTCCATTCTCTCTTCCACTGGGAGCACCAGAGATTGCTGCTGTCTTCGCAATAGCGGCTGGCATCCATCGAGGGCCATCGCAGTAAAGATACAAGCCCTTCGCTTCCCCAGTGCCGTTCGCACTTTTATTGTTATCGATGTTGTCGTCTTCAAGCCATTCTGATCGAAAGCCAAAGGTGTAATAAGTGTATCCAAAGAAGAAGAACCAAGAGTCCAAAGACTCTCAGAGCAAAGGTAAAATAATCAGACCCCAGAATCGATTGATCCAAAATCCTGCTTGAGTAACCCGAAGCGCTTCAAAAAAATCTTCTGATCACCTCGTAATCGGCAGGCGTTGCGCGTCGTTACTAATGAGTTGTCGTCGGGCATAAGCAAGCTGTAACAAAAAAAACCACAGACGTAAGCATACTGTTCCGTCAAAAAAAAAAACACAAAGGCAAAGGCAGGCTCAAGAAATCCTCTTCAGAAAAGAGGACCGTGCTCGAACGAGCTGCTCTGCCCACGACCAATGTAATTGAGATGACTCACATCGTCCAAGTTCTTCGCCAAATCCAAATTCTTCTCCACCACTTTGCGGATCTCCTCGCACACGTTGCCTTCAAGCACAACCTCACACTTCCGCGGCAGCCACCTCAGGATGTCGAAAGCGTTGGCGTAGACTGTCGTGTTGCCGCTCGTGCTGCTGCCTTCGGCGCCCGGTAGGACGAAGGGCGTGTGGATGACGAAGCGCTGCAGACGCCAGCAATAGCGAATGGAGAGGCGGACAACCTCGGCGAAGCGCTCGAGGATTTCGTTGTGTGTTGGGATAGTGACGCGGAGGCACTTGATTTGGCCGCGAGAGCGCTGGTGCAAGTTTGCAAGAGTGGGTTGGGCGGTGTCGAGGTCGAGGAGGAAGGTGTTTTCGCCGTAGAGGATCGCGCGTGACTCCTTGTAGATCAGCTTGCTGGCGCGGAGGAGGTTGACGAGCAGTGGGTCGACATCCTGCGGGCGCGGGGCGCGAGGAGGTGCCAGAAGTGGTTCTGTTGCGGCGCTAGAAGCAAACGAGCGGCGGCCGCGAGTAGGGTTGTTCGTGTGTGCGTTGATGGGTATGCGGTTGGGCCGGCGAATAGGAATTTGTGAGACCGTGAACGTAGGCGGAGCCTGGTTGATGGAAGCATTCCCGCTGTCCCTTCGTTGCATGTTGCTGCGAGTCAAGGAGCGCAGAGCGCGCATAGGGCGTGCAGCCCAGACATTACTGCCACCAGCGGAAGTGTCGTTCGTGTTCGTAGGAGAAGCAGCCAGGTCTTGAATGGCCTGGGCGTCCAATATGGCTTCTTCCTCTTCACTTTCCTGCGACATTGTACCGTCCACGAATCCTTCAGTTCCAACCAGAATCGACTCTCGCTCTTTCTGCCGATCAATCGGCTTCGGCTCCTTCGACAGCAATATGTCAAAGGGTCTCGTCAAACAAGCCCGGTAGATCTCAATGCGAACCTCTGGCGGCATGTCCATCAAGCGGAAAGGCTTCTCGTTCTTGTCCGTGATCGGGCACAAATCGTCCTTGTCTTGCGTCTTTTGTGTCGCGGCATCTTCTTTCCCATTATCCTCAGACTGCGCACGCGGGCTGCTCTCCCTCACAGCACCAGCCTCCGCCATCCTAGACCTCTTAGATCCAGACATGGGCAAGTCGGCGCCGGCTTCGCGCTCCCTCTTCTCGCCTCTCGAAGATTCGCGACGCGGCGCACTCGGTCCAGCTCCAGAGGAATTCGTCCTGCGTCGCTGCGCCATTTGCGGCTTGTAGACGGAGATAGCTGGATGTGTTGGTGCGTGTGGTGATATCGTTTCGTTCCGTCTCGGTGGCGTCAGAGCTCCAGTCCCGAGAAGACGTGTACCGCGGGCGCAAGCAAGGCTGCACTGCTTACACAGCAAAGAAAGTCGCCGAGTTCGAGATGTCAATGTCGATGTCAATGCGAGAGTATAGCGCAGGGTTTCCTGCACGGATCGCAAGTGGGATCAGAGCTGGGCTTGCAGTGGTGTTCGTGGTGGGGCAGCGACGGGTCAGTGATGCCTCGTTGTTCGATGTCGCGATAGCCTTTGAGTACTAAGGCAGAGAGCCGGAGGGCGAGGCCTGGGCAACAATTGACTCTCGGCAGGCGCAGGCAGTCGCGCGAGGTGATCTGAGAGAGAGAAAAACAGAGTGTATGTATCAAGAAGGTGTTGTGAGAACCAAGTAAGGTAGACAGAGCAATGTTGCGTTTCGAGTCTAATCGAATCCTTCGAATGCAGCCTGAGTGTTTCGCTTACCACACGCCTTGAGGATTGAGTGCAAGTGTCTGGCTCCAGTCCGGCGCAGCCCAGCCCGCGTCATTGTCTAGAGGTAGCGGCACGTGCAGTCACGGGATCTCCGGACGAGCCGGCTTCGAGCGAGCCAACGGGCCAGCAAGCCAGGCGACAAGTCACTGCTTGCTGCTTGCTGTTCTGCCGTGAAAGGCTCCCTGGCACCCTTTGGCCACAAACCTTCACCAACCGGAGTATTCCATTCACTTTCAGGGCCCAAAAGATCGCAGTTACCTGAAGTGGACCAGCCGACCGTTGGCTTGTGAAAGAGGGTCCCGTGTGATTATCTCGTCTCGCTCCTCTCTTTGCTACTCGCCGAGTCGCTGCACCGTGGTCTTCGCTTTGAGACACTTTGGGGAGAGGCGTTGAGTCTAAACGGATTACTATTGGAGAGGCCAGCACCGGCGGTGAGAATAAGGCGTGGGGTGAGGGTATTAAGAGGGAATAGCATAAGGTGTGTGTGGCCTGATGGGAGTGCCTGCCTTATCTTTACAGGCTGTGAGACATCACTGGTGTCGAATCGAAACTATCATATCGCGTACATTTCACCAAAACAAGACAACCAAAGGAAAGACACAATGAAACAAAACAAAGAACAATCGAGCTGTAGTAAAATGCACAACGTTCTAGCTAGCTACCACCATTTCCACCAGGCTTGCAAGAGTCCATTCACATCTTGCGAATCGCTCAGTCTGCCACCTTCCTGTCCTTTCTCCCATGCAATGATGACCCAAAATTACATTCTACCCCCCTTCCCACGGTATGCTTCACAATCCATGTGTGGCACACCAGGCCTTTCCCTCCGTCCAGCCCAGAAGAAAAATATAATACACGTCCGCCCCTGTCGGTCATACACTCATCATGCGAGCAGAAAGGAAAAGCGGAATGATCGAGTTTTTTTATTTGATGATAGGAGATGCCAGTCTTGTTGACTGTATGGTTATGGTATGGTCGCCCAGGTCATGCGAGATGCAAGCTTGGTCGCCGGATGAGCGAGTGTTGTATTAGTTGGTGATGTGGTATTAGGTGGGCAGCGAGCCCCAGGAGCCAGTTCCCGTATCGAGTGGTCCGTAACAAAAGAAAAATGGGTGATTTTGTGGCCGCCGTCCGTATGAGTGGACAGCACGGCCTGAAGCAAACGAAAACAATGGTGCAAAAAGAGCAAAGCCCATGCAACTTGTACGCCTAAAACGCTCAGTCACCCGCTCCAGTCCAGCCTGGATGGGCGACTTTCGGGGTATATCCGGTAGTTTTCTCTGCCTGTAGAACTCCACCGCCGTGAAGAAGGAAAGATGGGTTTGATGCGGCCTGCAAGCGAGCTGCTTTGCTTGGCCACGCTTGGAGCTCCGTGTGAGCTCATTTTTCAAGTCCTGCGGCGTCTCCAGATTCGTCTCCAGTGTTAGACGGAGCAGCGACAGCCTCTGCAGAATTGGAAAGGGTCTCAGTGAGGTCCTCCTAAGACTGGTGCTGAGCCCACATCTCCTGTCCGCGCATCTGGCCGTTGTAGTCCATAGGACCAGTGCTGTGAGGGCGCTGCTGGTCGTAGTACATCTGAGCCGCAGTGTTCACGCCGTAGTTGCCATTGGCATCTCCGTAGTGGTACTGAGGCTGTTGGCCGTTCGCAGACAAGCCGTTGTGAGGTGATTGCCAGCCCATGGCGTGACCCATATGAGGGCTGTTGGTGGCGCTACCGTTATGTTGCTGGCCGTGAGGAGCAGCAGATGGCTCAAGAATCTGGGGAGGGTTGTAGCCCGAAGATGGGTTTGATGTAAGCGGAGGGCGCTGACCAGAGCCGTTGACAGGCATCTGATATTGTGCAGGAGAACCGGAACGCGGTGAAGGTGCCATCTCGCCACGGAGGTGAGCAGGCACTGCCGCCATGCCGTTGTTCATCGCCTGCATGTAGTAATCGGATGTCTGCCTTTGCATCTGGGGGACGCCAGCCATGGCAGAGCCAGGAGAAACGGACGATGGTCGGCTTGGGTGCTGAGGCATGGGCGATTTGCCATTCTCAGAGTAACCCTCCTCTTCATCGGATCCTCGTGATCTCTGTGTGGCCATTGAAACGCGTGATGCCAGGATTGCCGCAGTAGCAGCCTCTGATTCTTCAATCGTTCCAGTGTGGTGGTTTTGATGCCTTGTGAGAGTGGTGCGGCGTGTGAAGGTCTTTTGACAGTCGGCGTAGGGGCACTTGTACGGTCTCTTACCCGAATGAATCCTACGGTGACGGGCCAAACTACTGCTGTCGCTGAAAGGCTAGGATGTTGTCAGCGACCGAATTTCAGAATTTGCACAAATTCTGAAGAACTCACCTTGCCACATCGCTCGCACATATGAGGCTTCTCGCCGGTGTGTACGCGAGAGTGCACAGTCAGAGCGCTGCGCTGAATGAATTGCTTGCCGCAGCCAGGGTGATCACACACGTGTGGTCGGATACCACTGTGAATGCGTTCTGGACGAATGTTAGCTTGTGAACGCGTCTGAAAGTAGGGGTAAATTTTCTCCTTACCATGTCTTGCCAGATCGCTGCGTCGGGCGAAACCCTTGGAGCAGGTCGAGCAGGCAAAGGCCTTGGGCAGAGGGTTCGACGCGCGTGAGCCACCATCGATGGAGACGGCGTCTTGCTGGACCGGTGCCTGCACCGCGCCCATTTGTGCCTGAGGGTATGCCTGATCTGTAGGAGCGTTGGGGTGGTAGCTATGCTGGATGAGTGGCATGTTACCGCCGGGAATTTGCGTGGGCGATGGGTAGCGCATTCCGTTAGACAACTGGCTAGCAATCTGCTGATAGGCGATCGAGGTCTGGGGTGTTTGGGAGGAATAGCGCGAGGACTGTTCGGAGGTATGGGGTGAAACGCCACGTTCGGAGCCGTTCTCGGTTTTTATCCTCGAGGCGCCGTTAGGGACGTAGAGGTTCTGGTTGGCGTAGTGGGAGGGCGCGCCTGACATGTCGTGGGTCATGTTGAGCGGCATAGGGACTTCGTATTGCATGTTGGGGTGGCCTGCGGCTATAGCGTGCCTGTTAGTATTGAGCAGCGTGTTGAGGTCCATCTCTTCGAGCGGCGAGTCCCTCCTCTTGTCAGACTGCGAGAGCAGGAGGCGGCCGACAGACGGCAGCGACATGTAACAGCCTGCGGGTGATTTTCCTTCGCCCTCGTAACGTGTGAAACTGCGCGGCACACGGAGGTTTACTGACTGGGCAGAAGATTCCGCGACGGCGAGTGGGAGCGCTGGCGATCAACCAGACGCGACGCGGATGTTATTGCTGCTTGACCTCGCGGAGGCGTGCAGACGATGCGATGGGATGCGGTGTGTATACGCGTGGGCCCGGTCGTGGGTGTGGGTGGAGGGTGGGCGGTGATGGTCTGTTCGACGCGGTATGCGGGAGGTCGTGCGTCCTTTTGAAGGGTCACAGCTTCTGAGTAGAATGCGACGGGACGACTGCAGCGACGATGGAGTCAGCGACGATGGCGGCGGTGATGGTAAGGAGCGTGGTGGTGGTGGTGGTGGAGGTGATGAATAATATTAAGGGAGCGGGCGGAATGAAGGAGAGACAATACCGAGAAAGCGGCGGCGGAGGTGAGAATAGCAAGCAAGCAGGCAGTATGTGTAATGGGAGGAGTAGTGCGAGGCGGCGGTGGGTGTGTGCGTGGAAGTGGGAGGAGATGGAAGGAGGGTGCAGGGTGCGTGCGAGCGAGCGAGCGAAAGAAACGCCGGCGAAGTCGCCCGGGGACGACTCGATCACCGCTCCTGCAGACGAATAGGGGTGGAATGGGCGGGCAGGCGCGACGGCGGTGCACCTTCCGCGAGTAGTAAAATTCGTCACGTACCTGTCTTGCTGCACTCCTGTTGCGCGATGCGGGCTTCCAAGAGGCGAATGCTTTGCTTGCCGTGAGCGACGCGTTTTGGTGCAAAAAATAAAAAAAGGTCGGCTTGTTCTTCCTGCGCGTTGTGTCCGTGCAGTGCTGCTGGTGTTTCTCTTAACTCTTTTGATGGGCTCGCCAAGTCCGGGCTGCTAACTTCGCGGGAGTGCGGGAGCGCGGGAACGCTAGTGGTCCAAAAAAAGCCAAAACACGCGCCGTGTCGAGTCTCCCTGTCGCCTGTCGCTAATTGTCAAGGCTTGACCTTCGACTCGTCTTCACGTGGCCGCAGAGATACTCGTTCCTGTGGTTCCAGCTCTCTGTTTTGCGGATGACTGATTTGCGAAAGCTACCGACAACCTTCTTCGATCTAGCCAAGGTCCTTAAACAGACGTCGTCTCGACCTTCTAATGGTTTCGTTTCGTGTGGTCGACCAACAACGATGATGTTCTCAGCGGTGCTTCGCTCGTGATCGATCGAAAGCGTGTGGTAGGTGGTCCTGTTGGAAGTATCTAGAAGTCCAGTATTGATCGGATGTGTGCGGATGGCTGATGAGAACCAGGGTTGGTAATGATTACAGTAGGTCGATGGCCGTTGTCGCAGCTGTATTATGCAGGAGAAGGCGTAAGTTTCTCAGGGCGTTTGCTTTCAGTATAGTAATCGTCCACGTCGACTAGTTTGAGACGATGTTGCTTCAAGTTTCGTCTCCCCGGTCTATCTTCGCGGAGTCAGGGCCGGCCAGCGGTAATCTCTGTTCGTCTTGAAAGTGGATTCGTGGGTTTCAATCGGAGGTGAAGCCCAAAAGTTTCCTCGCGTAGAGAAGAAAAAAAAAAGCCTCAGGCGCAGTAAGCGCTATCCGATGAGTAAAAAGAATATAGTGGCGTGTGTTGTCCAAAGTGGTCCAAAGGAACGTGCGTCTTGTAGGATCAAAAAAAAAATAAGGAGTGTGTTGTTGTAGTAAGCCGAAAAAATTAAAGATGTTGTCGGTAAGTCAAGATGCAAACGATCGAGCAAGGAGCACAAAGATGCACTGTACAATCTTGGAAGGGGATCCCAAGAACAAGCGTAGATCACCACCACCCGGGTGCCCTTACGACTATCTATACCTATACCGAGACGCCACATAACGTCAACGGCGAAATTGCCCATTGCTTTCCTCCTCCGTATCCCCCAAGCAAGCCTCAACTTCGATCGACTGCGCGCACATACCCCTCGAGCTGCAAGTCGCAGTAGTTAAGGGCCGGGATGCTTCGCTGTAGAAGGCGCAGCGCTTTTTCACCGCCAGCAAGCAAAATCGTCCAAGCGGCTCTCCGGGTGCCTGTAGTCTTGCATCCGGCATAGAGCGGGCGCTGCGAACGTTCTCGGGGGATTCTGCCATTGGCTCTGCGTATACGTTTCCGCAATGCTAGTCGGTGAAGGGCGAGTCAAGAGCCAATTTCGCTGCGCTCCTAGCTCCAGGCTCTCGCGTTTCACCATCGCCGGCACAGGCGGCGTGGTCCTTTAAACGGTTGCTTTTCTGAGAACACAGAGAGCAATACGCGTGGCAAGCGTGGGGCGAGTTGGTAACCGATAGGTGCGCCAAGGGGAGCTGCGAGAAGCCGATTCCTCCTGCAGGTCCAAGGAACAGACGCATATTGCTGTACAGGCGATCATGGCAGATCACCGCGAGCATCGGGTGTCAGTGCCAGACTGCCAGCGCCAGCACAGAATCTTAGGGCAGGAGCCGGACAGGAGACTCTGTGCCTGTCTGTGCCTGGCGGGCATGACCACCGCTTAATTCATCCTCATCCCGAGTGTACGTCTCTGCACACCACGTACCCTTTTATCCTGTTGCACGTACCGGCACGCAGCCTCAACCCAAAACAAAACACCGCCCTACAGAAGCTCGCTAGAACGAACTCCCACACCTTCCACGCCTTGCCCTGAGCTCGCACGCCTGGCGTCCAGCTTCACCATGACGTGTGGTGAAACGCACGGCGCGCGGCGACAAATTGCGGCGAATAGAACGGCCGGTCCTTGGGTACTGTAAGTGTGAGTAGAAGGATGCCGCAGAGCCTCACCATCGTCCCTCTCGAAGGCCCGCGGGCACGTGAAATGCTATTGTGGGATGACTCGCGAGCCGAGACCCCTCGTCATTTATCTCCTGTCAAAGGCCTCCGGTGGCTGCGGTGGCTGGGTCGCGTGTTTGCGATTGCGAAACTTGCCTGGCGTGTTTGAGCAGTGGTCCTCGCGGCCGTTGCGACACATGGACAGAAGCACAGAAGCTGTAGAAGAGACAACACGACCAATCGTGACGACACAAACCACATGTCGTACAGACAGACCCTTTCCTTGCACGTCCTTTCAAGGCAGCAGTGGCGCACCACACCATGACCACTCGCTCTCTACCGCGCGCACAAGCCCTCTAATTCCCATCTCCCTGGATCGCAAGGAAGCCATGTCCAGCGAGCGGCGAATGCCTCGATGCCGACATTATCATTCTGGAAGCGTTCTAGAAGACACACACACACTCACACGACGATACCGGTGCTTTCTCGCCTTGCTGGCAGTGGATCCGGAGATTTCATCTTGCGAAGCGACAGGCTATTCCTGGCGAGATAGCAGCCCTGCGATGTCGCCCTCAGGTGAAGATCAGGCGCGCAGTATGCCTATTGGGCTGACAAACTATTCCACGGCTTTAGAGTTCGCCAGACTCTTTGCTCGTATGCCTATTACTGTTCGCGCCGACGAGAAATCTCGTCGTGTTCATTTCCTTGTCCACGGAACTGTAGCCGAGACCAGGTAGAGGCGGAGGATAATATATTGTGCACACGAATCAATGCCATAGCCGCTTTTCCGGCGGAAGTTAACTCGCCAATGTGTTTGCGAATTATGAAGCCGAGATAGGGCTGCTTAGGCATCTTTCTTGCATGTGAGCTCGACCTGGACACAGGCCACTGTGCTCTCTTTTGCCTTCCTCGCTCGAGCGTAGTTCTGCATGAGTAATGAGATCTGTGTAACTAGTAGCTATCCAAGCTGTATGAAGAGGACGTCTCAGTCATACATGACTACTTTGACAGGCCGATTGAGCACACTCTGGACGATCAAACTCTCAAACTGTCCAGCTTGCCTAGATAAAAGTACACTGCCATAAACAACTCAGAGCTTCGCCTTCGTCCACGACGCAGTCGCTACATTCTTCTCCCTCGCAGCATCCTCACGCTGTCTCTTCTCAGCCATTGCATGTTCGCGTGCGGCTTCTTCGTTGCCATTCTCCAGCAATTCGACCGTCTCGCGGTACATTTCCCGCTTGAGCTCGCTGAGAACCTTCTGACCAGACATGCCCGGCTGCGCCTTCGAGACAAGAGCAAGCTCGTCAACAAACTTCAGAGCATCGTCCAGATCACCAAGAGAATCGACTAAACCTTCCTCCAGAGCGTCGAGAGCCTATTTGCGGTGTCAGCAACCTTGACAAATGTATCACCAGGGTTAGGGTACTGGGGTAAATTCCAACTCACCTTAAACCTCACAGCCTCCAGAATCATCCTCCTGAAAGTGCTAGGCTTCACCTTCTCACGGAAGATACTGCACATCGGCGGTCTCAGCCCGACGCCCAGCGCCAGCTCATTCAAGCACAAGAAGCCCTTGTGAGGGTTCATGATCCGGTAGTCATGCATCATAGCGACCATGAGTCCGCCCGCGAACGTGTGCCCGTTGAGCAGAGCGACCGTCGGCATCGGGTACGTTAGCAATTTGTGCCACAGGCCATAGAGAGTCTCGGTGAAGAAGCCTGGGGTGGAAGTGGCGTGTTCGAGGTCCAGGCCATTGGAGTAGAATTTCGAGAGGCCGGAGGTTGTGATTACGACGCCTGGGGGGTATTTGGTTTGGAGGATGTCCAGGGTGAGGTGGAGGGCTTTGACGAAAGGCTAGGGGTTGTCAGTTGCATTCTTGGGGGTGATGTTATTCATGGTACTACTGACGGTAGTGAGACGGTTATCTGGTCCACTCGCGAAGGTGACCAGATAGACCTTTGCGGCTGGCTCGGTCACGGTGACTTTGCCGGAGCTGCCGATGGGAACATCGAAGAGAGCGTTTGCCATGATATCGATCATGTACTGGATATCCAGGAAATGCTCTGTTGTGATAAAGGTAAAGTTGGAGACGAGGTCCAGCGATCAAGATATCCAAACGAGCGATCATCATCCAGGGCTTGTGATGGGGACCTCGGCACGATGTAATCACATGTTGTCTACTGGATATGTGTGACAGAAATCTCCCTCGGCCCATCCATATCACAGAGCAATATATTCACGTGTAGATGAGTGTAAGAGACGATAGTGATATTCAATGCTTTCCCCGTTAATCCCCGAAGATAAATGTAGCTCCTACATTGAACGACCGATGTCGAAGCGCACGTGGCAGCAAGTGGCGTCGTTTCCCAAATTCCGGAGAGCGCAGTGAAATCGAAGCGGAACAACACCATCACCAACAAACACAACGCCGCAATCTGCCCAGAGCGAACTATCCTGTCGCCCACAAGCCAGCGCGGGAACAGAGCGATGCGTGACAACTGAGTTCGATCAGAAAAGATGGACGCGAAAGCAGCCGCTCCTCTGCGCAACACTCCGGGTCTCATCAGTACGCCAACAATTGTGTCTAATTTCATCGAGTTGCATTGTGCTGATCACTGGTATTCAGAGAAGATTGAGACTTCGAGAGACGATATCGTGAAACGCTTCGATGCCCTAGTCAGCCTTGCTTCGGTATGCCCTGATTATACACTCTTTGAAGCTACTTTTTCTGTGGCTAACCCCATCTGCTTCTTGTAGGTCACCAAGACCGACCGCAACACGAGTGCAAACCTACAATTCCAGATGCAGGTCGAGACATCGCACTTGGTAAGTCTGCATGCTCTTACCATCCTCGAAAACATACGCCGTTCGAGAATCTGACTCTTGTCTCGCCAAAGATCAAAGCCGCAGAAGATTTGCAAACGCTCATCCGCCACTTGCAAGAAATGTGGCTCTTTGGCCCGCTCAACACGGTAGGCGAAAGCCAAGTCCAGCAGCAAACAGACGAGAGCGCGAAAATCGTGGGAGAGCTCCTGCGTCAGCTTTCCAGCAAACAACATGAAAGTAACAGCGCTAACGGAGAAGCGATGAATGAAGATTCGTAAGCGGCGTTGGAGCTTTTGCTTCAGGCATGAACAGCTTCACTAGAGTTGCATACGAGATACCCAAAATTTGCATCACAGCTTCGCCTGCACATCACTCTCCGCAAGACTCTCTCCCACCATTCCCACCACCGCCCTCGCACTCCCAACCGAATTCTGATACCCAGCTCCAGCATGTCCATAAGCATGCACCACAGCCCTCTTACCAACACTCTCCCTCTCCATCCTCGGCCCTCCCCTCCTCGCAGGTCTCAGCCCACACTGCACACTAACCACCTCAAACCCACCATCAGGCCCAGTGAGCAGCTCAGGAATTTGCCACGAGTTATGCAGCAATATCTGCTCCGTGATCTTGTCGTCCGGCGTCTCGTCCCAAACATTTTCTTCTTTCGTCCCTCCGAGGATAGTCGTGCCAGAGCCTGGACGCGGGATGCAATACGCTCTGTACCCGTCTCCCACGCGGGTGATCGTCGAGCTCGCTTCGCCTTTCACCAGAACCGTTTGACCGCGGATGGGATACATCGCCTCGTCGCCGCAGAGTTTCTTCGCTCCGAGACCCGTAGCATTGACGAAGCACGCTGGCTTGGGTCTCCCGTTTGCTTGCGCCAGCTTTTCGGCTTCTTGCAATGCGGCTGAGAAATCGCCATTTGCTGCTGTTAGTCGAGTCTTGATGACTTGCACGCCTTGAGAGCGAGCTTTTTCTTGCAGGTAGAGCAGATAGCGCGGCACGTTGATGCTCATGGCTTTGTAGTAAGCTCCGCAGGCAATATGTGGAGCGCCAGGCGAAGCCCTCTTGTTCACGGCAGCGATGGGTTTCTGCTCTGAGGAAAGCCCACGGAAGGCTTCGACGTGTGGCGCGTACCAGATGTCGTAGTCGGGAGACTTGTCCCAGAACTCGTAGGAGTCGATTTGCTGTTCGTGTATGTAGTCAGCTTCTCGAAATCAAGAGATCGTTCGGAAGTGGCCAGAGATGCCAACATACCTTGATTCCCGAAGACGGTAGCTTGGGCTCTTCATCTTCCTGTTGGATCATCTCCAACCAGTAGTCGTACGTCTGCACGTCCCAATCGCAAATCACTGGTTCATGGGCGCGAGCATGTGGCAGCCAGTGTGCTCCCGCCCTGTGATACATATCAGCTCCAAGTCACCATGAGCAGTGACATAGTACTTACCACGGCGAAGTATACTCAATACTACTATCGCCGGGCACCTGCGCTGCTACAATCGTAACAACATATCCAGCTTCAGCCAAGAACAAAGCGCTCGTCAAACCTGTTACGCCAGCGCTGGAGGTATGGGGTTAGTGATATGTAGCTCTCATTCAATGATGATCGCGAGATCAGCCGAGAACTCACCCAAGCACAACGACGTGCTGTTTCTCTTGTCCGGCCATGATGAAAAGTTGTGTATGCTAATATATACGTTCAAGACGATAGCGAGGAATGAATAGTTGACAATGTTTCCAGTTCCAGACAAGACCTCAATTAATGTTGAGTTAAAACACTCTCTCGGCGAATGACGGCCTATCGCGATACCCGATAAGCAACAACCAAGAACCTGCGCCGCGACCAGGGAAAGGCAACCTTCCAACGCAACTATATATACACGCCGCATCACAAACAGCTTGGCCGCTATCGGCTCGGATATATGCGTAGGGCGCGTACGAGATATGTATACATTTACATTAGGCTCGGCCGAGGATTGGCTCTTCGGAGACATCGGGCCTGTAGCAACGCACGACGAAGTCGAAGCTAGGAACCCTAAATCATGTACGCGATCGGACAGAAGTAGTGGATGAGTTGGCACATATGACGATTATCAGATTCGTTGTTGTGAGGAGGATTTTGCGGTGGCACGATTGAATTATTCAAAAGGATAAAGTGGTAATACGCAGAATTAAAGCTACGTAAAGGTCGTAAGTCAAGTGTCGGGGGTATCTACATATCAGAGCGTATCTTTGCTCTATCTCTCTCCTGAACGCCAGTGCTGTGATCCGAAAAGCCAAGTGCAGTCTATGCGACTGGTGAAGTACCCTGTACAAGTGTGCGCGAAGGAGCTTCAGTAAGCAGACTTGTGACTGCCTTCTGTACCTCCTCCGCCGCCATTCCCTGCCACCTCTCTCTTGCGCCTTGATCCGCCAATTGCGATACGTCGCCGACCAGGTCGTACATCTTGCGCGAAACATCGCGGTTGATATCCGTGTATTGATCTTTGTTTATCGTCTTGTCGAGATAGCGAGGACGTAATGCCATTTTCACCATGCGTTGAATCTCCTCCTTGGCCGAATATGACATGTTGCGACTTGGTGACAATGCGTCAAGACCAGAGTGGTAATTTTCGTCGTACCCACTGTCGTGCTGATCTTGTCGTCGTCCGCGTGGGCGAGGACGTGAAGAACGCTCCAGATCTTGTGAGGCTACAGCAGGCGAGAAGGGAGAGAAGAGCGGTATTGCTGGCGAACTCGGATGTTCAACTGGTGACATCGGTGGAGTCGCTGAGGCTGCATTGGGCGAGCCATAACCAGAGGAGCCAGGCGATCGTGCAGGTGACGAATTGCGCGGCGAGTACTGAGCGCTTGAAGGGCCAGGTGAGCCTGCAGATGAAGGGTTGTTCTCAACCTCGCGAAGCAGAGAAGACAGGAATGTTGTGCCCTCTGCGGCGCGCTGAGTCGCAGCGCGTGATGATTCTGCAGGTGGCGAGCCTGCATTGGCAGCAGGGCGGCGGAGGCGTGGTCGCTTCAACTTCTTTGGCTCTGGTTCTGGTTCTTGTGGTGAAGCTGGCGATGAGGATGCCTTCCTTTTGCGTGCATTTGGTTCATGCAACTCCCTCGCCTTGTCGAAAGCGTTCCAAGCTCGGAGCTCTTCCTGTGACTCGGGCGCAGGCGCAGGCTGGGAAGGATATGTGCGGGTGGCAATTTCACGAAGACGGTTGGTCACACCCTGTCGATCTGCCACCTCGAAGCGGCGTTGCCATTGCTGGAACTCTCTGCGCTGTTGAGGAGTTCTCGTGTCCCTCGTAGCTTCCTCATCGTCGAAGGGAAAGTCTAGGTCCAAATCCAGGCGTTGCGATACTTCTTGCCACACGCGGGCCCATGAGGTGTCATTTGTACGCCCCAGGCGACGTCCAGCGGGCGCATTGCGCTGTCGGGGACGTTGTCTTGGTCGTCGCCTGACAGCAGCAGGCAGACCAGGCAGCGCGGCGTCGCTCTCGATATCCACTAGACAAGACTCGCAATACCAGACCTCTGGCGCATCATCGTAGCCGGCGCAGAAGATGTGTACCGCTTTGTCGCATCCATCGCAATACATTTGGCTGCTGTGTGATTGATCGGATGTACCACACACGATACACGGCTCCCAGACTTCGACCGAGAAGAGTTCATCTTGCATGATCATAGAAGGGTCGATCTCAGCTTCTTGCACCTTGTCCTGCACAGCATAGCTATCGATCATAGGTCCGCCAATCGCCTGGCGCAGTTCCACAGAGTTGAATTTGGCACGGCATATCGGGCAGCTGTTTGCGCGCTCAACCCAAGGCTTGAGGCAGGCGTTGTGCAGGTCGTGTCCGCAAGGTAGAAGGTGGGCTACGATTTCATCATCGTCGTCGACACTATTCACAAACAACATGTTAGCATGGATGTACTGAAGAACGAGGCACATACTGGGAGGCCTCCAGCGACTCCGCGACATGCGCATGGCATATGGGAACCCTCACCTTCCAAGCTTATCCGGCGAATGTATTCAAGCCGTCCAAGGGTGGAAGTTGTGGCTGCCGGGGCAGCGTTGCGGAGGACTTGGATAGCCACTGCAGGCCTCCAGTACGTAGTTCATATAACAGTATGCAACGAGAGTCGCATCACGTGCAAGACCGATCTTGGGCTGATTGCAACATGAGGAGGTGGTATTGGTACCTTTTGGTGCTTAGTTTGGTGTCGCGCAGTTGGACGCCGTCGTCACCGGGTATACCCGCGGGCTCATTATCATCCAAGGTGGCGAGTAGGGAGTCGCGCAAGTCACCAAGACAAACGATGCAAGAATGTTCGGCCATGCCGGGGCGATCGTAGAGGAGTGTGCAAGCGCTGCGATCGCGGTGATGGCATGTATTGGCGAGGTGTTGCTGGGGAGGTTGTGAAGGAAGAGAGGAAGAGAGATGTTGGTGGAGGAAGAGAGCCCAGGTACCGCCGATCCTAAGCCACTCACGTGTCAAGGGTCAAGCCGAGCTGATGGTACCTCTAATGGCAAGAGGCGGCGGCAAAGGAAACGGTTGCGATTACAATTACAGCAAGCAGGCAAGGAGATGGCGCACATGACAGAAAGCTACATGTGGACTGGCTGTGTCATCCTCAAACTGACGTCTCTGGAAATGGCGGCGTAAGTTAATGCGCCCGCTGTCCTCCAAAATAGTGGCGCCTGCCGTGTCAGATGATGAGCAGAAGCCACAACTTTGAAAAGCGTGTGCAACTCGATTAGGTCACGATGTGCTCTATTTCCAGGCATTGTCTCACGTTTACGTCCTGTGCACACCTCTAGGAGCCTGCCCTTGCAGTAACTCGATCATTGTCATTAATCCATAGTCAAGCCAGATTTGCACACAGTGCCGGAACCATCAAGGTGTGGTAGCAGGTGGCTCAACGTCTGCGCTGTGCAAGTGGACTGGCACCTTTTTGGATTTTGAAAAATGGTATCGTGATTCGGCTATGGACTGTACCCTGGCGCCCGGAGACTGTGAAGAACCGGTATCTTGTCGTAATTCGTGCCTGAGCTGCCCGAAGACCATGAGCGCTGACGGAAGAGCGCTTGTGGCATTTGAATGCTACCACTTGACTTGGCCGACGCCGAACTCCTGATTGGGGTATCAAGAAGTGGAAGGTCTTTGGAAGAGTGAAGGAATTTCTTCGTTGTCCGACAGCTATCTTCCTGCGCTGCAGACATAAAAGCGCTCATTGAACTCCATCATGATTCTTCCATGATCCCATAACCCATCTATACCTCGGCGATCTCACGCAGACGACGGACGGTCGACCTGGTGGCAGCGGCGGCCGGGGTGCTGTGTGAATGTTAGTGCTGAGCGGGAGAGTGACCACTTGCGCTCGGAGCGCAGGGCGGGTGTAGGGCGTGATCGACGTACGAGAGAACGTAGGCGCCACCGGCGACAGTCTTCTTGCAAGACTTGCAGTCCCAGATACCGGTGGAGTGACGCTTGACGGAGTTCTTGCCGCAGAAGGTGCAGAGGTAGCGGGCGTGCTGAGAGATTTCGATCTTCTTCACCTGCTTACGGAGGGAGGCACCATAGCTGTTAGGTCCTTGTTAGTCGATGTTCATGGTCCATGGAGTTTCAACTCGGCGCAAGAGTGTGTCGAGGCTGTTCGAGGGTGTGTTCGTACCGGGTACCGTATTTACCGGTGATTCCGACCTCTGCAAGATGTTGTTAGCCAGTGTCCCTTGAGTGCGCACAACGCGCTCTGGCGGCCGGCGGGCTGGTTTTGGGGTGTCGCAAAAGCTGTGTATTTGCTGGGCGAGGGCAGGACGTACTTTTGGTTCTCTTCGTCATTGTGTCGAGGATATCCTGTTTGCAATAATCGGGAGTCGCTGGAAGACACAGGTAGATGGAAGTGGCAGGTGTGTGATAACCGATCGCACAAATTCGCGGGGCTTGGCACCCGTGGACCGTTCGGAGGTCGCAACTTCTTGGTTGCGAGTTCAGATGTCTGCATTCCATTTTCGACGCTAGCCACCTGAACATATATCCCGATACGACTTTGAGTGCCATGCTGCTTACATGGCATTGTACTCACACGTTAACGTTTACCGACAGTTCTTCACGGTATTATCACATTACATGGAACTCAGAGCTGGCTCACTTCTCACCAAGAAAGCGAATCTACATTTGTGGTGATCCTTTGCTACTGGCAGCTCGGGCCAGTTCAGACCCTCGAGCCTTTGCATCGGACGTCATGCCTTGAGGTGACACCGCGGCGATACTATGCTCGCGATGTAAATAGATAGAGCACCGTGTCTATCATGTTGTGATTTTCGATCACATGTTGCTAATGAAATCGTCTTTTCCAATGTCGGCGTCTTTCACTTTCGTCTTCCATGGAATCGCCACCAAATGGAGAAGACTTCTGGTCATCCTCTTTGCTGGCCAACGTGAACCCTGGAGCGTTTGGGTCCACTTGTATATATGGGTACAGAATTGAATGGAAGAGAGTGAATGAAGAAAAGTTCTTTGATGTTCGATGCCACGGCTGATTATCACGCTATGTACCATGTAGTCAACCTGCCTCATTTACTTCGCTGGTGCGCAACATTGAAGTTATAGATAGTGGTCTGGGATGTCGCCACAAATTGGACTTTTACAACAGGTCCGCCTGCATCGCCTGGACGTATAGCGACCAAGTCCAAGTCCGCAGTCACTCAGTCTCCTTGCTTGTGGTATCTGCTTGGATCAGCAAGGCTCTATGAAGGGAGGGAGGGAGGTTGGTTGACATGCCAGAGCATCGGAACACAACACGAGCAAGTCACAGCCTTATCGGCGGCCAGTCAGCCCATGCGTACGGATGCTTCTTCTCGGAGGACAGCGACCGCTTCTCGTAAATCTCTCGTCATCCTGTCTCTGGTATCGATCTCCCTTTCTTTGATGCTGCTGCTGCAACACCTCTAGTGAAACGGGTGGGAGCTATATCTTCAATTCCACGGTGTGCGGGCCTCCTACGGCCATCTGTGTGCGACTGCTCTGTCTCTGGCACCGATCTCCCTTTCTTTGACTTTCCTGCTGCAGAGTTGAAAAAAGGTGAATGAGGTAAGTCTTCAAGCATGGTGAGTGGAAGCCTCCCACGGTCTGTGTGCGGCTGCTCTCTCGTACCTGGAGCAGGTCTGCCAGAGGTCGCAAGTGCTGAGAACCTTGCTGGTGTGCGAGTATCTGGTCGCTTCACCAAGTTATCAACTGCCGAGTCGGGCCTCGAGCGGCTTCTGGCATCGGCTGCTGTTGTACCTTTCATGTAGCTTGAGGTTTTGGTCTTTGTGCCAGGCTGATCATTGTCGCGTGCAGGGGATGGGGTCTTTGGGGTGTGAGATGATGTCGGGCTCACAGGTCTCGTCATGTGTACATTGTTTGTGGATTTCGATGATGGCTGGACGTCTCCATTGGGGGTTGTCGAAGAAGTCTGACCAGAGGGCTGGCGCTTCGCAAGCTCAAGCAAGATGTCTGATCCGAGGTTGTGCAAATCTTTTCCGAGCTTGTACAATTCGGAAGCAGACATAGAAGGGATAGCATCTCGAAGCAGCTGTACCGCCGAGACACTGTCGTCCGAGAAGTGTACACGCTTCTTTTTGGTAGCACTGATATTGCTCGCATGAAGCTGCAAGTCTTCCACCTGCTGCGAAAGCTTCTCAATCTGATTTTCCAAGTTGTGATTCTCCATGATGAGCGTCTCGCTGTGAAGCTCAGTGTCATCGTTCTTGGACGTTGGCTCGGCTGATCTGTTGGTGGCCGAATGGTCATCTCGAGCTTGAAGTAGCTGCGCGGCATTTCTACCATTGGGCGTGCCGTGTGTCTGGGACTCGTCTGAAGATTTTCCGATGCACAGATCCATGTTTGTTGGATCTGTGAAAGTAGATGGCTGTTCGGCCTGGTCGTCCTGAGAAGGCGGCTCGGCCATGGTGAGTGTATGTGGTTCGTTGTACAGACCAGAGGAACGGAAGTCCTGGCGCAAAATCGGGTCCGTAAAGCGTGGTGTTGTCAAGCGCTAGAAATCGATGGTATAGAAGTGTTTGGTCTGTCATTGGTGACAGAAATATGGTCTGTGCGCTTGTGTTACGGTAGGGAAGGTGCGATCACCATGGAACCTGCCAACAAGTGACTTCGTGAAAAACTGCAAGTCGTCTCGAGGGGTTTTGCCCACCCAGTTTTTGACATTCTCGCGACATTGCACGTAGCACCTACACCGCGACAAGAAGCAATGACTGCCACACGCTTCTGAGCCCACATTACCGGAGCAACACG
>Ga0265797_10000207_pt1 | contig 114904 bp, 64 predicted proteins | sample P2T30metagenome_FD_192433 | JGI IMG/M metagenome (GOLD analysis project Ga0265797, IMG submission 192433) | Plant litter microbial communities from East Loma Ridge, Irvine, California - P2 T30 | ecosystem: Environmental > Terrestrial > Plant litter > Unclassified | place: USA: California... | reverse complement strand
GGGCTGGAAGGAATTCGGTAGGAAAATGTATGGGTACGAGGATGGAGAGAGGCAGTGGAAGGAGATGGAGGCGGTTTGTTTTGTTGCGCCTGGTAGTACTACTGGTACTCAGTAGGCAAAGGGAGGACGGAGGGAGGTTCGCGCAGGGACTCGGGACATCTGATATGTCACTCACACTTTCCATTTCTGACACCTAGTGATAGATAGAAAAAAGGACTAATATACACTCCGCACCCCAAGGATCCAAAAAGGAAAGAATTTTGGTATTGTTCCTTTTGTTTCCCCATTTTGCTGCCCCGTGTTAATGAGGGCAGCCATTTCGCGCCGAAACCCCGATCCGCCTAGACCCATTCATGTGTTGTCATGTGTTGCTACTCGTTGTCGTGGAGCGAGTGCGTAGATAGTCCTTGGCTTTACAGCCAGTCCGCATTGAAAAGATAAGAAGGACTGGAACGTCAACTGCTTATCTGTTGCGACCAGATCGTCTGGGCTGACCAGACTCGGTGGCAGCCTTCTTGGGCTCCTTCTTGGGCTTTTCAGCCTTGGGAGCGTTGGAGTTCTTTGCAGGCCTGCCCTTCTTCTTGGGAGGAGGTGCGTCGCCGTTTTCCTTGGGCTCTTCAGCTTTGTCGGCCTTCTTCTCGTCGGACTTGTCGTCAGACTTCTCGTCGGACTCGTCGTCGGCCTTTCGCTTGTCGCCAGTCTGGGCGTCGCCGTTGGTCTCTTTCTCGGCATCCTTCTTGTCGTCGCTGTTTTCCTTGTCTTCGTCGTCCTTCTTCTCGGACTCCTTGTCGTCGGACTTTTCTTCGGACTTCTCCTCAGAGTCCTTCTTGTCGTCCTCGCTGTCCTTCTTCTCGCCATCATCCTTCTTCTCGTCACTGTGATTCTCGCCCTTCTCCTCCACTTCAAGCTCGCTCGCGCGCTTCACGACATCATGGCCGCTGCGCTCGACGCGGACGGCCGGGTTCTCGGGGTCGGCCTTTTTCTTGACTTCGTTGCCGTTCTTGGTCTCCATGGTGAGCTCGCCTTCAGTCGCGACCTCGCTGGCAACGCCACCGGGCTTGCCGCTGCCCCACTGCCATGAGACTGGACGCGTGTTAGCTTATGTGCTTGCGATGGAGGCGACGGTTGCGGTGTCGTCGATGATCAATTGGGAACTTCGACGGTCAACGTGATCGCGACGATGCAGTCATTGGAACTCCGTCGATGATCGGATCGACGCGTTCTCAATGGTTGAATGAAGATGAGATGAAACAGACGCGCATCGCGGGGTCAGACGCACGACGCGTATCAATTGATGCCATAGGCACGCGCCAAACGCGCTGAAGCTGAAGTGATGATCGCAAAATCGATGCGACTCGACGGAAATGGAAAAAATCACGTACCCTCGTCGCCCTTCTTGATTTCAGTGTCAGTCATTGTGGTTGTCGAGTCGTGGTCTTGGCGCTGAAGTTGGCGATGGTAAGTGTGTGAATGGCGCGTCGATATTGAGCGTGCGAATGGAGTCGCGAAGTTATGATCTACCTTGGAGAATGGGTTGAGTGAGGAATGAAGAGTTGTGTGTTGAAGAAGGAGGAACGGCGCAAAGGTGGGCGGGATTGAGGTGAGGTGGTGTAAAGCTGGATGGAAGCTTCGCGGCTTTCGTCATACGCCAGCTTACAGCCGATGCGACACAATATTGGACTCGGCTGGGGCTGGGGAAATGACGCTAGGAACGTTCCGAAGCGTGTCGACTGAACCCAAACACGCGCGTGTTCGTTGCCATTGACGATGGGAAGTGAAGACATCGAGAAGATTGACTTTCTTCTTCAGACTTGTCTCATTGTCATGATCACATGCCAGTCAGTGCTGTGGACGTGGACTTCACTTCCGTTGGATCCGTCATTTGTGCTAGGAGGACCAGACTACCACGATTCGAGAGTCGAGAAATGGGGACACGCACGTCCTATTACTGACAGTCTTTTCGCGGCAGTACATGTAAGTATCAATCTCACATTGATGACCTGCCAATGTGTAGGAGGAGCAGACTATAGCATTCTTCGCATGTGAAGACTCACTGTCAACCTACGCGTCTTTTCGAGCATTGGTTCAGGGCAGCCATTACATCACTTGGTGCTGACATGTGCTACGCTTCCTGCGGTCGCCGGGGTTTTATTAGTGATGGGGCGAACGAGTATACTGATTGTGGTAGGCAGGGTCCGAGTAGAGCGGTTAGTGTTTTCTCTCGTGGTAAGGTGTCGGCTCTCCTCGTCGTTGCAGCCCTCCATGTATCAGACCTCACTTCTGACTCACATCCTCACTTCACTTGTGTGGCGTCGCCCGGAAGACCCTGCTTCGCTTCTACCTCAAACGGTCACCGCATGAGCAAACGCTGACACAAGCCGATCTGAACCAGCAGCGCTTCATCTGTCCCTTCGTGCGGACGCACTTTTGATACCACCGCCAACAACACCAACCTCGACCCGGTAGCTGGACCATGCGCCTTTGCCGCCTGCAATTTTCGCCCACCTGAGGTATGTTGTCTATGTAATCATGCCTTGACAGCGACTATCACTAATAATGCTCTCTGTAGCATGGCCTCAGCAAGCGACCCATCCTCGAGTCAACCTCAGGGCTGCGCCGGCACAACTCCACCTAGATTCTACGAGGCCGCGCATGCAGCATTGAACACCAACGAGCTACTGTGTGAAGTCGTCGGCCGTCTCCCCTTGAAAGACATCGTTGCCACCACCGGCGTCTGCAGAACTTGGGGTAACGCTCTTAAGGATAGCGTAGCCATTCAACAGGCTATGTTTCTTGTCCCAGCAGAACCACGCGAGATTGCGACCACAACGAAGTGCCTCTCCATGCGCGTCAAAGACATTCCTCGCAAGCATTACGCCATTGTCGGAGAACCAAACTCGTACACTACCAGAATCATTAGTCTGATGTACCCGTCCACGGTGCCTTGGTGGGACAGGCTCTACGAAAAACTCAACGCACCTATGCGAGTGCGCGAGCATTCAGCTGGCACTTGGCGAGAGATGTTTATCACACAACCGCCGATTAAGGCTATCGAACTGTCACTCTTCGTGATCGACATCCCCTTCTATAAGCGAAAAATTGGTTACGCCAGCGACTACAGGTACCGAGTACCATATAACTGTGACGAGGGAATCAAGTTGGGGCCGTTGTACGACTTCATCACATCGACCTTGGAAGCTACGGACAAGTCCGTCGTTGTCACAATGATTGTCCCGGACGGCTTCTTTCCTGAGCACAGCTGCAGCGTAAGAGGTCGCTACAACCGTTGGTGGGAAATTCGCAAAGGCAAGGTTCACCGCAGGATCCAGCCGCCGAACAATTTGATCGACCTCACTGGCGACGTGACAGATACCGAAGATCAACCGATGTCTGTTTGGTGGAATACCACATGCAAGTTGAAATCGTACACGACTTCTGCAAGTCCTTGATGCAGTCTCAACCGACTTTGGCCAGCATCAATGCCGGTGCAGAAGCCTTCACTAAGGCACGTCTCGCTACCGCTAAACATGGCGGTCGCTGGGAAGTCCGTGACGGCAAAGTCTTCCGACAGACTCAGCTACGCTTGGCTGAGCTCCCAGACCCAGAAACCAGTTCCGACGAGAGTGACTACTCTGACGATGACAGGTACGACGGCGGATGGTACGAAAGCGACTACATATTACGTGAACTACGAGAACGGAGATGATGAGTGAGATTATTGACGACGGCGAGTGCTAGTCTTGATGAGCACATGAGTGGCAGCATGCGATCGTAAGCGACAGACTGAACAGACAAAATACAGCGGTCGTATCTGCTGCAAACAATTGTGGCATTGTATGGCGGTCAGGTTGGCAAGCTCTGAGTACAACGCTGTATCTGCTAGGCGCAACGAGCAATCTTCATTTCGAGGACAAGGGAACGCGCAGATGCTGCTGATGTGGTAGCTGGTGAATGCGGTCTGAGTCTTTGAGCCTACCTAGATACCGTATGAACGAAGTTCTGCATCCCAGTCTGACAATGTGCTAGGATACGCTCGCTCTAGGCTCAACTTCAGACTCCAGGGGGCATCCTAGGATCTGTCGTGCCTTGGGCGAGACTGACTAGCAAGTTGTGTAGACCCAAAACAGCAGCACACCCAATAAGGATCCGGTGAAACGAACTGGTAATTACATATATCCATCAAAGCCTCTACCCAAGAAGCCTAATCTACAAGTATCCTACTCATCAGAGTCACTATCATCCAACACAAAGCCCGCTCGCAATCTCCTAGGAGGAGGCTTCTTGCTCACATGCACATCATCCTCGTCCTCGTCATCATCCGGAATCGCTATAGGCCTTTCTTTCTCGGCAGCATCACCACCTTCCGCGGTATCCATCGCCCCAGGAGATGAAGGAGCGAGAGCAGGAGCGGGAGAAGAAGACGGAACATCGACAGCTCCACCGTCCTCATCTCCATCGCTATTTGCATCGACGTCCATCCCAGACAAAACCCCATCAACAAGATCATCCTCATCTTCGCCCAACGCCCTCGCAACCTCCTTAGCTTTCGCCCTCACCTCTTTCTTGCCAGCCTTCTTCCCCTTCCCGCCATCACCCTTCCCTACCTCATTCATCTCCGCTAACAGCTGATTGCGAATGATCCCCTTCATCTTCTGCCGCCTCTCCTCTTCCAATCTGAAGAACTCCGCATCGCCCTCGGCATCGCTTTCATCGTCACTCGCAGTGACGAACAAGCTACTCTTGATCCGCTCATTTCGCTCACGTTCTTTCTCCCTGCGACTTTCGGCCCGACGCTCGGCGTCAGAGTCTGTCGGGTCTTCGCCTTCGTTCCTACGCTGTAGCCTGCGCTTCTTCTTGGGAGCCTCGTCGTCATCGCCTTCCTTCTGTTTGCGCTTCTCGCGCATATTGGGCGGGAACATGGGCGCATCGGGATCCGCGTCGGCGTCGCTGGCGCCTTCTTCTGCGTCCGAAGCGTCGCCGAAGGGACCTGTGTTGGTCTCGCGGCGGACGTAAGAGCCTTTTGGTTTGACCATGTCTGTCGCCGAGCGGCCATCGAAAGTCGGAGGGTCGAATTCGGCTTGTTGGATTTTAGTGGCGATGTCGTTGAGCTTTGTAGAAGAAAGTTCGCCAGGGAGGATCCATGAGGCTTCGGTGTCTTCTGCGACTCCCAGGCGTTGGTATCCGACGGCTGTCAGAAGGAGACGGAGATGTTTGTCTTTGAAGAGGGCGAGCTTGCGTTCCGCGGAGTCACCGGGTTGCAGGAAGATGTTGGGGGATATGGATGTGGCTGCCCACTCGTCCGGGTCTGCGTCTTCCGGCATTTCGTGGCGATGGGCGATTTTGAAGGCTTCTCTTTCGTCGGCGGCTCGCTTGACTTCTTCTCGGACCCAGCTGACATCAGCCGCTTTGTTGTTTTCTAGCATCACACCGACAGCGACGCCTACTTTCTGCTCTTCGGTGATGTTTGCTTTGAAGTCGAGCTCTGCAGGAGGCCTGGGAGTCGCTTTTTCGACCACCCTCTCGTAACCGTTCTGCATGTAGAAGACGGTGTTGCCCATCTTGCTGAACAGCATCTCGATCATGCACATCTCCTTCCACCCCTCGCCCTCGGTATCTCTTGACACCCATTTGACGCATCGCCTAAAGACCTGCTGCACAAGCTGCTCCCATTCTTTGAAGCCTTCGATATCGGGGTTGAGTCCTTCGGGGCCTTTGATAAGGCGGTGGAAGAGGAGCAGAATGTCCACGCGGAAAAGCAAGACAGCCAGCTCGTTCTTGAATGCCAATCGGTAGAAGTAACGATGACATCGTTTGAGTTGCTCGGGCGTCAGATCTTGGTAGAAGTTCAGCAGCGCCAGGAAAGTGTCGACACATCTCTGGTTCATGAATTTGGCGCTGAATTTGGCAAAGTCGAACTTGCGTTCAGATGCTGCCTGATATAATTCACGTTCCTCCTCCTCGGCTTCTTCAGCTTCCTCCTCTGCTGCCACGGGATTGGCCTCTGTGCCTTCAGGTTGCTGTTGCTTCTTCTGTTTCTGCTTCCGCCTGGCGCGCCTCTTGGATCGAATTTGCAAGTCGACATTCACCTTGCTATATCTCTCTAGCATTCGTACGAACACGTGAGTGCACTCGGTGACAGCGTCCAGGTAAGCAAACCCTTGCCGGTTGTAGCCTCTCAGGAGCTGCAATATTCGTTCATGCGTTGCCTCTTCGTAGAAGATGCGGTTTTGGATGTTCTCGGCAATCTCCTGGTCTTCTTCGTCTGGACTCTCCGCCATCGACTGCACGGTGAGTAAGATCTGAGTAAAGGCTAGCATCGTACTCTGCACTGTTTGCCAGTTCTTCTCGTCAAGGTATAACTGCATGGAGCGATTAAGCAACACGAAGGTCTCTTGATCGAGCACAGCCGCAATGTACGCATAGCTGTTGTCCTGCGCCATTGCTGCGGCCGATTCACCGACATTCTTCTGGTTCTCTTTCGCAACAGATTCGTGCCGTGCCGTGGCAGCATTGAGGAACCAAGAGATCAGGTAGAAGTATTGCTTCACGTTCTCCGCGGTATGCCGTTCAAAATTCGAGTCGCGTTCGATCAACTTGCGCAGTGCGAGGAACAGAGGGTTGAAAGATGAATCCAGGAAATCTGCGACAAAAGTGCCCAGGATCTTCGTCGCCGACTCATCAATCTCGCACCGTTCACCAATTGCCAATTGCTCATTCGGGTCTTCTGTTTTGTTGCCACGGAACTTCGGTTTGTCCCACTTCTTGCTCTTGTCCATGTGGTATAGAGTCTGTTCGTCGTTTGTGATGCTTTGTTGACCAGTTACTGTCGAATAATTTGTCTCGTCTCGTTTCAACCAGATCATGGTGCCGAAGCGGTTGTGTCTTGTGGGCGCATGCTTCTTGTAGCCGTTCAGCATCGCTTTCTCTTTCGATAGCAGATCCTTGAGCTCTTTGGTGTTGTTTCTTTGAACCTGTCGCTCTCCCAGGAAGAGTTTCTTCGGGTCAAGGCCCTTGAGAATGTGGAACAAGGCCTCAAGCTGAGTGACGATGTTGTCTTGGAATTCGTCACCAGACCCGGATCCCACTGTGAGAAGGAAGTTGAAAATGTCCTGCTTAGCAAACACAGCGATCGTTGTTGAGCGTGTGATTTCGTTCTCATCCCCTTGACTTGGCATGTGCTGGGGTTGTGTGATCATGGCAATGTTACGGACCAAGTTCAAAACCAGTCCAATGATTGCCTTGTCGTTCGTCGAGCGCTCTGCCCTCGGCTGCGCCATGGCCGGCAGGCATATCCGAATTACAGTCCGCAAGATCTCAGCATTTTCAAAGTGTAGTATGGCGCGTTTGTATCCGACTTGTGCCAATTTCAGGTAGGGTATGTGTCGGTGGAAGTTGCGCGTCATGTCATCCTCGTGCAGGAGGTCCTCGAGTGGATCCGTCAACACCGTGAGTAATTGCAGACATCCCAGTGCTGTCCTGCTCTTCAATCTGCTCTCCGTACCGCTCTCAGGAAATTGTGCAAGGATCTCCAGCAGGTCTCCTTTTACTATGCTGGCGTGGGCGAGACATCGTCGTACGTCGAAGCGCTTGTACTTGTAATCGTGAAGTCGTAGCCATCGTAACAGGTCCTTCAAGACCGCGGTCGCGTCGTCACCAATTGCTGTGTTCTGTTAGCCATTGCTCATGTGTGATGTTTCGTGGTCGTAAATACCATAGGAATCATCGTAAGTAGAGCGTCCACCAAGGGCCGTGACAAGGCTTTCGACGTATGCCCTGACATCAGGGTCAACCGTTTCGCTCTTCTCCCAGAGCTCCATGACTGCCGGCGTGAAATGTGGTATTCGTCTGTCTTGATCTTCAGCCGGCGGAACATTGTCAATCGTGGGAGACGCGTCGACGCGACGAACTAAATTGGACTGAATTGAACGCTGTAAGTACCATACCGGAGCACACCAATCTTATCGCTCACAGCTGTACCTCGGCGAGCTCGGCATAGCTGAGAGCTTGAGACGTAACAGAAGATCTTAAGCCGCTCGAGCGGATGATACTGTCAAAGTAACACTTCTGTGCATTGATCAGCCTCCTGACTTGCTCTCACACTTGTCAGTATACAGGAATGTTTTCACGAACGATCACACGAAGCCTCCCGAGGCAGGCCATACGCCAGTCATGTCGCCAGTTCAGCTCCGGCCAACGACTGGCAGCGGCTGAGATCAAGAAGTTGGGTGTCATTGGCGCTGGACAGATGGTATGTAGAGCTTCATGGACATCTTTCGCACACAACTGCTGAATAATTGGCTCCGCGTAGGGTCTGGGAATAGCACTGGTAGCCGCTCGCGCCGCTGGTGTCCCCGTCAAGGTCCTGGACAACAGCCAAAAGTCACTGGACAAGGGTTTGGCATTTGCTGGTATGATCTGAGCCGCCGCAACATCACCAACAGCATCTAACAAGCCTTTAGACAAGCTCCTCGCCAAAGATGTCTCCAAGCAAAAGCTCAATCAATCCGACGCCGACGAAGCCCGCGCGCGCCTCAGCACCACCTCCAACATGGACGACTTCCACGACGTCGACATGGTCATCGAAGCCGTGCCCGAGATCCTCGACCTGAAACTCAAGATCTTCGCCAGCCTCGCCCAGATCTGCCCGTCGCACGCAATCCTCTCGACCAACACCTCCTCGATCAGCATCACCCGCATCGCGGCTGCAACAACCAACGACCCCACAGACCTGTCCGCCAGCAGCAGGGTGATCAGCACACACTTCATGAACCCGGTGCCCGTACAAAAGGGTGTGGAAGTTATCACAGGATTGCAAACATCCCCCGAGACCCTCGCGACGGCTCTGGAGTTCTGCAAGCGCATGGGCAAGATCCCATCGATTTCCGCGGACTCGCCCGGCTTCATTGCCAACCGTATCTTGATGCCCTACATCAACGAGGCGATCATTGCCCTGGAGACTGGTGTTGGCGACAAAGAGAGCATCGACGCGATCATGAAGAACGGAACTGGCGTGCCAATGGGTCCGCTGCAGCTGGCCGACTTTATTGGATTGGACACATGTTTGAGCATTATGGAGGTACTGCACACGGGTCTTGGAGACTCAAAGTATAGGCCTGCCGTCAGGCTGAGGCAGATGGTCGATGCTGGATGGTTTGGGAAGAAGTCTGGTAAGGGATTCTACGAGTACTAGAGAGGGACATGAAAAGGCACTGGAAACGAAATGCCATGCATGACCGCATCCGCGTCTATACCTGGGCGAAGTGAAGTAACAGACTCCAATGTCCAGTCATGGTAGATGCGAGAAGAAACCGCTGTCCAAGTTGGAAGCATCACCCGCTGTCTAATAATGTATCACTTACCAGATGACAGCAACAAGCGTTGATTCAAGACTAGAAGTGTAGTGACTACATGAAACGGTTGTAAAAAAAAAAGAACATGTGAATTTTGGGTCAGACTAGGTGTAAGCTGGCTAACACACACCGACGGCCCGTCTGGTTTTGCTCATCTCACACCTCCATGACTGATTAAGTAGTTTTTTGGTCATCTTGTGATGTATGCTTCTCTGAAGATGCCCGATCGCTTGCTCATCTCACACCAGCGCTGGATTCTACGCCTGGCACTCCGATCCAAAAATGCTATCGACCATTTCGCCACCACGAACAGCAAGAATGGAAAGCAGAGAATCACTCAAACCGTGAGTTTTTTCGTTGCACCCCTGCAGCCACAGACCAGCATCCTGCGCGACCGCACCCGGCGCAGTCTCAACCCTGTAATTCCTGCCAACACCCCAGCGCTGCTCAGCATTCTGACCACCCCCAGGCATCAAGTGGCGCACATTCTTCAGCATGTCCTCGTGCGCGTTACGCACATACCCGCTCGCGACAACCACCAAGTCGACGTCCAGCGTCTCCTCAGTAGCCCTCTTCGCCGCGCAGAAAGTCCCCGTCTCGTTGCGCAAGTTCAAACGAAGCGCCGCTTTGCTCGAGCCAGGCAGTTCGTCGACGCTCGCGATCGTGCGGTGGTTGCGGATCCGCTGTGGCCAATCCTCTTCGCTGTCGTACAGGATCTTCTGCGTGTACATGGCCGTGTAGATCTCCTCGAGCAGCTCGATGCGCACCACGCCGTAGTTGGTCGCTTTATCGCGCGCGATCGCTTCCGCGCGGATCGCCGGGTCCTGCGACCAGACGTCGTCGACGCGCTCCGGGTCGAAGATCTCGTTGACGAACGGCGAGTCGTCGCTGGGCTTGAGGGCTGCGCCGCGGATGATCAGGTTCGTTTGGCAGGAGGGGTAGCGGGCGTGCAGGTTGTGGAAGACTTCGGCTGCGCTCTGGCCGCCGCCGATGACGGCTACTGAGCGTGGCGTTTGGCCGGGAGGGAAGATTTGGTCGATGTGGGTGGCGTACTGCGAGCTGTGGATCACTCGGGGGTGGTTGGCGGGGATTTCCTTGGGGATGCTGGGACGGCCTCCTGCGGCGATCACGACGTGCTTGCCACGAGTGATGGTTTGACGACCGGTTGTTCTGTCGGTTGAGGTGACTTTGAACTCCTCTGCTGCGCCGGTTTGAGGATTGGTACGGCTGACATCGACGGATGTAACGTCTTGGCCGTACTCTACGACCTCCTCAAAGTGCTCGGCGCACCATCTCATGTAGTCCTCGTACTCGATGCGTTGGGGGAGGAAAGTGCCAAGGTTGGTGAAAGAGACGAGTCTGTTGTTCTCATGCAGGTAGTTCAAGAACGTGAACTCGCTGCGAGGGTTCCTCAGCGTGGCCATGTCTTTGATGAAAGTGATCTGCATCTTCGCTCCGGGCAGGAGCATACCAGCGTGCCATGCGAATTGCTGTTGGCGTTCCAGGAAACGAACTTTGGGAGTTGAAGTGCCCAGAGCGAGTTCGCCCTTGTCAAGAGCATCGTGCAGAGCGACAGCAATAGCCAGAGACGCCGGTCCGAAACCAACGCATACTAGATCTTGGACCTCATTGTCGGGATACCGCTGGAGATGAGAGCCTGGCACGGCGTGACGGCCGGCGCGGTGGCCGTTGGTTTGAATCATGTGACTGCTCATGTTGCCTTCGCTGCCGGTGTTGCTACTTGCAGGCGAAAGCGGGACTGCATGTGGTGACATCGCGACGCTTTGGATGGATGTACGACCTTTGGTGAGACCGAGGGCAGGCAGACAGAGTGATGATGTAGTATGATGTGTTGGTACGGTAGGATGGTTTGCGGCTATACCTTCGGATCTGATAATAAAGATCTAAGAGATGAGAAGTCCACGCTCTCTGACGAGATGGCGGAAATTATTTTTGATAGCCTCACGGTCCGACTCCAGAAGGAGCATGGCCTGGATATCCCGAGATCGGCGCGCGCAGCAGGAGCAAGGAACAATCGAATTACTTTCACCGCAGTAATGTCAACATCTAGTCTAGCTAGCCCTGAGGCTGGCTGGCGTTGGGCAAGAACCCAACCAGCGCACCGATCAATTGTTTCATGGCGTGCACGATGGCGGGTTTGCTTCGAGTACCAATGCTCGGCCCGCCGTGCGCCTGGGATCCATCCACGCCATCGTCAGCAGCCAAACGCGAAGGGCTAAAAAAGAGAAAGACACATGCTCATGCCCACCCAAGCTGCCCGTGCGGCCACACAGATGTCCATCCAGGTGCAGGACAGGTGCAGCACCGTCGAGCTTGGCAATCTTATCAGACCCGCCTTCGATGCAGGCGTGTGCCGCGGTCTAGAAAAATTGTCACCTTCAAGTGGTGACGCATGCTAAGCGACCGCTGCAGAGCTTCAGGACAAATGATCTATACTAGACTGGAAGTATAGGGAGGGGGGCCTTTGGGTACGACTCGTCGAGTGACATATGCCGTTTACGCCATTGATATTGATCGACCGTGTCGTACGTGTTGAGGGTTTGAGGTTACGTTGGAGTCGCGGGTTGATTAGATCACCTAGTCCAATACACTGCGCGGGCGACAAGGATCTGATAAAATTTGCAAAACTCTCGTGACATGCAGGCGGCAGGCTCCACGGCATGTAGTCTGAAAAAAGTTATCAGATCCGTCTCCAGTCCGTGCTGGGACCACAACCACAGAAGAGGGGCGGGTCGATTTCGCCAGAACACGGACGCGTGGGGGGGCCTTTACAGCTTGCAACTCTGGACTAGAACTGCGGATGGCAGGGCTGGTGGAAACCTTGTGTGAGTTCTTCCAAGCTGGGTGTGCTCCGAATACCTGCAGAGAGGTGGATTTGTAGACACACCTGCACGCCAGCTTCCAATTGATTCGCGCGCAGCTCCGTGTGTTGGCGATGGCAGGCAAGCAGGCCGATTCTCTGCGTTGTCTTGGCCGATGTGGATGCAGGCACCACAGCTGCTGGAATTCCTGTCGAATGTTCGTTGCGTTGGGACGGTTTACCAAGAGCTGCGGACGAGCGGATGGCACGCGGATAAACGCGGTTGGAAAGCTTTGTATACGGATTCATGCACGCCAAGTGATCCTGTGTGTGACGAAGAATCACTTGGATGTTTTTGATCGCGAAGATCGGCGAGATACTCAGTCGAGGGCGAGATTGAGAGAGACGATATTATCGGATGATGTGAATGGCACATCAAGAGAGAGGGCACTGCCGGCGAGATACTCACTAAACGGAAAACGCGATTGCGATAGTGTCAAAAACGAGATATGCTGGTGATTTCAGGTACTAAACGCTAAAAATGTACTGCACGACGCAAATAACGCTATGAAAGAGATGCAAAACTTTTCACTCAAGCCACAGACTGTGCTTTCGCCATGCTGGCGTACAACCCGCCCTTGTCCATCAACTCCTTGTGCGTGCCCATTTCTACGATGGCACCTTGGTCAAACACGATGATTCGATCCATATGCTGGATACTTGCCAATCGATGGGCGACAGTAATGGTAGTCCGCCCTGCCGATGCCGTGGCCAACGAGTCCTGAACCATACGTTCACTGTGCGCATCCAAAGCACTCGTCGGTTCGTCCAGCAAAAGGATCTCGGGATTTCTGATCATAGCCCTCGAGATGGCCAGACGCTGCCGTTGGCCACCGGAAAGCTTGGTCACTCCATTTGAAGCGCAATCGGTCGTGTAGCCTTCGGGAAGGGACATGATGAAGTCATGGAGACCACAACGCCGGCAGACGTCCTCTACGTCTTCTTGGCTGACATCTTGCCCTCGTGCGGCGCCTAGCTTGACGTTGTATGCTATGGAGCCGGGGAAGAGTTCAGGTTCTTGAGGTACTAGGCTTATGCGGCTCCGGAGTTTTCGAGCGTCCATGCTGCAGACGTTGACGCCGTCGATGGCTACGTATCCCTCGGCGGCGTCGTAGAAACGCTCAAGAAGTGCGATGGTTGAGGACTTGCCCGCACCTGAAGGTCCGACGAGGGCGACGTTTTCGCCTTCTTTGACGGAGAAGGTCACGTTGCGAAGTGCTGGTTTACTGCCGTCGACTTTGTATTGGAGCGTGACGTTTTCCAGATGGATCTTGGGTGGCGAGTTTAGCGGTTTCTTGCCAATCACGGCTTCATCGTCTGAAGATTGCAGCGAGCCACCATCGTCTGGTTTCTGCGACTCGTCCAGTTTGAGAATAGTGGGCTGCATATCCAACATCATGCAAATGTTCTTCGCTGCTGACCTTGCACGCGTGATCTCGGGCGTAAGACTGAAAGCCTGACCGGCTCCCTGAGCAGAGAACAGAAGTGCAGGCAAGACAATGAAGAAGGAGACAGAATCGTAGTAGCCCTCCCGTACATTCTTCGAGCCCCACCAGTATGCCAAGGCGTACACGAAATAGGTGATAGCGAACGAGAACGCAAGGAGTCCGTTGGATGCAAATGTAAAGCGCAATCCGCTTTTGTATGGCCCTTCGAGCGCTTTCTGGTAACGTTGAACGACGTTCTGCTCGAGGCCGAGTATGGAGATGGTGCGCATGTTCCTGCAACTTTCCGCTGCGATGCTGGCAGCTTTGTTGTAAGCGCTTCGATGATGCTCCTCCGACTTCGTGAGGATTCGGAGTCTGAGGTAGCCGGCTGTGACTAGTACCGGGACGCAAGTCATCAATACAACGGCGATCCTCCAGGCCACGACCAGTGCGAGTGTTAGACCGCCAATCATGGATGTTGCGATCGCAAACAATGTACCAGTCACCACACCAGAAAGTGCCGCCAAATTTCCAGCGTCGGAGTTGATGCGAGCCATGAGCTCGTGAAGAGACCTGCCCGGTGCAGAGAACCAAGCCATGTCCTGACGAAGAGTGTTGCGTAGTAGTGCGCTTTGGATTCGGCCGGTAAGACGGGTGGAGGCAATGCCGAAAGAGCTTCCACTGCCAGTGTAGCAAACCAATGCGACACAAGATAGGATGAAGAAGATCAAGCAATAAAACTCAATCTCTGAACGCAAGTCCCCTTGTCCCCGAGAGTTGTCGTTGAGGAGCTGGATTAAGTTTCCGAATGCGATGGCCTCCCCGATGATAATGGCTCCGCCGACGACCGAAAAGGCAAACCCCATAAGCAGGATTGGAGCATCCGGCCTGAGTAGGCGAAGGATTTTGTGGACAAGCTCGAATCCAGTGGGTGTGTTGTCGGGTTGCGTGATCTCGTCGATACTATCTCTAGACAGGATGCTTGCGGCGCAGGTCTCTTCGTCCGACTCTTTCTTTTCCTGCGCTGGTGATGTGTCGCGGTCTGCCCAGTCGGTCGATGTGCCTTGAGCTTCGAGTAAGCCATTGAAGATGGTTCCGGGGACGGCTAAAGAAGTCGGGGCTCCTGTCTCGACGACTTTTCCATCACTGACGACAATAACCTGCTTGGCGTCTAGAACCGTTGACAAGCGGTGAGCAATCATGATGACAGTCGTGCCAGTAGCTGCGACATTCTTCACAGTCTGAGCCACCAGAGTCTCGCTCCTCGCGTCCAATGCGCTCGTGGGCTCGTCCAGGATTAGGATGGCTGGGTTTTTGATCAATGCTCGTGCAAGACACAGGCGTTGTTTCTGGCCACCAGACAATTGCAAGTTGTTACCGATCGTTGTGTTCAGACCTTGTGGCAGGTCGTCGATGAAGTCGATAGCAGCAGCCTTGACAGCATTCTTGCAGCGTTGCATCTGTTCTGACTCTATGAGATTGTGCTGTCCGAGTCCATGGCAGATGTTGTCGTATATGGTGCCTGAGAAGAGGATTGAATCTTGTTCGACGACAGATATTTGAGATCGGAGTGTGTCGACGTTGAGAGACCTCAGCTCGTGTTCGCCAATTCTGATATGACCCCGGTAATCGCCGTAGATCTTGGTCAGTAACGAGACTACCGTAGACTTGCCACCCCCCGAGGTACCAACGATGGCGTTGAAAGTACCAGGTTCAAACGAAAGATCAAGGCCTCGTAAGATCTTGACCGTCGGCCGCGCAGGATACGAAAACTCGACATCCGTGAACCTGACGCCTTCACCGTGTATGTCAAACTCAGAAAGCTGACCCTGGATTGCGCGCTGTCGTGCTGATTCGTTCGCTTGATCAATGAGCTCCTTGATCTCCTCTCCAGCACTCGCTGCACGCGCAAACATCTCGAGGAATGGCGCGAATTGACCAACAACGAATGAAGCATCCAGGATCAAAAGACACACAGCGTAAACCGTTCCAGCACCACCATTTTGCGCCATTCCACTGCCCACGTAGAAAGCCAGACCGTTTGCAGCGTACGCCACAAAATACATCAAGCCAAGCATAGATGCTGCAACGATGGCTTTGCGGATACCAGATACCGCAGACTCCTCGAGATGAACAAGGTGCTTTTGGACGATGCTGTCCTCGAAGTCGAAAGCTTGAACAACCTTCACCGAACGAAGAGCAGACTCTAGAACGCTGTTCGCCTGTCCTGTACACGCCGAAAGCCGTTTCGAGAGTCTCGAGACCCAAGCTGAACCAGTAGCAACGATGATTATCATCGCAGGAATGACCGCAGCGAGTAGGATGCCCGTGAGCTTGGCGTTGAGAATGAATCCAACGACAAATGCAGCGATGAAGTAGGCGAGTGACTGGATGAAAATGCCAACTTTCTCCGAAGTCCCGACTTGGACTGTCTCAATTTTGGCTGTCAGGAGTGATGTAACATCGAGATCGTGTGTGTCGTAGTACGCCTGGTCCAGGCTCAAAAGACACCGCAGGAGCTTCTCGCGCATGTTGATGGCAATCTTCTCGCCGACTCTGCCAAACGCGGACATGTAAATTGTGGTGATGACAAAGTATGCGGCGGCGACTCCTAGAAGCTGGCCGATCCTCGTTCGCAGCTCGTCCTCAGGCGGTGGGAAAGAGTTGATGATCTGTCCGAAAATGACGAACATGATAGGCAGAGGCACACCAGCAGCAGCGGCCAACAAAGCCCCTATTATCGCGGTTCCATATTCTCCCTTGGATTCCAGATTGCGATACAAGCTCAAGAATGAACTCTTGAAGGGATTCAGGCCAAGGAGTTGCTGGTATACTTGTTTGGTGATGGCTCCATTTGAAGGTTTCCATTCTCGTGGATGCGCTGGGTCCAGAGTTGTTTCTGCAATATTTTGGCGGATGTCAGTCTCTGCGTGAGACGGTCTATGGCTCTCTGCGTCGCCTGCAATCGAGCGTCGCGACGCGGCCACATCTTGTGATACGCGGCCGGAGCCTCGCCTTGCTGGGTCCGCCATACTGTAGGTATTGGGTGCAAAATCCGCTCGAAAAAGAAATCAGTTTCTTGAAGGTCGAGTGACCATGACTGTTGGTTCAAGTGCTGCCTGATACAGATGCTTTGCCACTGCTAAGGTGTGGTTGTGGTTCTTGGTCGATCACGACAGACGAATATTGATTGAAAGCTAAATCGGCAATTATTACAGCCTCGGCGGTGCGAAAGAGTCAGGAAGGACCTGACTATAGGCTGGACCCCGATGCAGGACATTGGGATTGGCGAGCATGGCAGGCACGGCAGCAAACCTTGATGTCCCAAGCTTTCGCAGTCGCATGATCTGATAAGTACTGTAACTCTAGTGAGGACAAGGTTAAGGGGACGCATACGCGAGCAGTGGCGTCTGCAACCCCAGTTTGATGCGTAATGCCAACTGTGCGTCCTGGAGATGTTGAGTCCTTCACACGATCATTCGAGGGGTACGGACTGCCGGCACTTCTTCATCCAGGCCGCCCGCAGCGACAACGTGGCGGCGATGAACACGTTGGAGTCGATCATCGAGCCTCCAGCGAACTCGGCGAGACCAGTGGTTGGCGGCGTAAAGCATCACGGAAACTTTTTTTTCTTCGAGCGAGGATAGGAGGACAGAAGGTGGATCTTGACGCGGCCCCAATTAACAAGCGGAAACGATCAGCCGTAATCTGATGCAATAGTGCATATCTGATGGAACGTATCAGATTGATCTAATCAGCCGACACGCCGCCGACGTAGTTTGGCGCCGTAGAGGTTGTTGTTGGCGGCAAGCTCCCGGGTGACGAACTGGTAGCTCTTTAGACGATGTAAGGGCTGCCACTTACACGCCGTCTCTCTGACCAACTGGAAAAGGCCCACGCGTAGCTCCACAACGGGCAATCCTGCAGCAAATGCGTGTGTGCGCCGATCACACCCGATGACAATTGCGCGAGGAACCCTGCGTTCTGCGTGTCGGCAGCTGCCATCGCGTGAAGACTCGTCGCGGTTTGTGAACTTCTTGGGTGGTGAGACACACGGTGAGCATACTCATGTCTGGCTTTTCCTCGGTCCAGGTGCCACTTTTTTTTTTATCAGATCATGTGTTCTTGGCCATGGTCGACTACGAAGCGAGCCACAGCTTTCAGGGCACCGTAGTCCGTACAGTAGGCATCATCCACATCGGGCCACTAGCGATGTCGGTCGCGCGGTATAGCCTCTCAGCTTCAGAGACACGCGAGTGAAGCGCGTCAGTGCTCTGGACGAGGCTAATTTACACTCACACACCATGTTGACAGTGTAGAAACGACGCACTTGCCACCGTATCATTCCCGGTGATGAGGCAAGCGCTTGTGGAGAAGCCTTCTGGATACTGATACTCCGGCTTCGTTAACATCGTTATCGTTACATTCACAATTACTCGTTGCCCAGAGTCGACGGCCTCAACGGAAGGCATACTACCACTCGACATAATGGCAACAACACGGATGTCCATCCTAAACCCACATCCGCAAAGGCTGCCTGGACCTTCACTACTGCACGATCTCGTCCGTCATGATGTCGACGATGATACCCCAGCCCTGGACTATCAGGACGAACATGGCAGGAGGCATACCATCACCTACCGCGAATTCCACGCCAAATCAGATTCACTAGCCCGGCATCTCCAAGACCTGAGTGAGCAAAATGGTCTTTCGTACGCGAATCACTTCATCGTCCCGGTCTTCATTGGGCAATGTCCTGAACTCTACATTACTCAGCTGGCAATCTTGAAGGCCGGAGGTGCCTTTTGTCCCGTCACGCTGGACGTACCCGAGGAACGTCTTCGATTTATCTTGAACGACGCATCTGCTGTGATTCTCGTCACAACGTCGGAACTGAGAGATCGACTACCTCCCTTAAAAGATGTCTCAATCGTGGTTGCAGACGACTTCACGCCAAGTCAATCTGACGTGTCGCCAACAGCCGTGGTCAAGCCATCAATGCCAGCCTATGTTATGTACACTAGTGGAAGTACCGGTCAGCCGAAAGGTGTCCTGCTATCTCACTCCGCCGCAACGCAAGCATTGTTGGCCCACGACCGTCACATTCCGGCATTCTTGCGATTTTTGCAGTTCGCAAGTCCAACATTCGATGTTTCCGTATTCGAGATCTTCTTCCCACTCTTCAGAGGGTGCACTTTAGTCATTTGCGAGCGCAAGACAATGCTAAATGACCTTCCAGCAACTATCAACGCACTGGAAGTCGATGCGGCAGAACTCACGCCGTCAGTAGCCAACAGCCTGCTCCAGGGCCGAAAGAGTGTGCCAAAATTGAGAGTGCTGCTCACTATTGGTGAAATGCTCAAGCAGTCCGTGGTCGAGGATTTTGGCGGTTCCGTCGACCAAGCGGCCGTGCTTCACGGCATGTATGGGCCGACCGAAGCCACCATCCACTGCACGTTACAGCCCAACTTCGCAAAAGACATGCCAGTCAACAATATCGGCATCCCTCTAGACACTGTTTCTGCCTTTGTTGTCCGCCCAGCTTCCGCGGATCACCCATCAAACGTAGTAGAGATCCTACCAGTCGGCGAAGAGGGCGAGCTTGCAGTCGGTGGCCATCAACTAGCCGATGGTTATCTTAACCGAGAAGAGCAAACCAAGGCCGCATTTGTCTCACATCCCGAATTTGGACAGCTGTATCGCACGGGTGACCGCGCAAAGATTGACTCACAGCAACGACTGATGTGCCTGGGCCGGATCTCCAGTGGACAAGTGAAGCTACGAGGACAGGTATGAACCGCATTGAGACTGCTTAGTTCTCAACTAACATTGGCTAGCGAATTGAACTCGGCGAGATCGAATACGCGGCGTCCAGGACATCTGGATGCCGAGATGTCGTGACCGACGTCATATCCGACACATTAGTTGCTTTCTGCATCCCCGATTCCACGGATCTTAGTGAGCGCGACGTTCAGGAGACATGCAAGAAGTGGCTACCGACGTACATGATTCCAACCGATGTGTTGATCATGGATAAGATTCCCTACTTAGCCTCGGGCAAAGTAGATCGGCGGGCACTGCAGCATCTCCATCTCCAATTCAGAGAATCCCAAGACGCATCATTCGACGAAGATGTCGACGAGGAGACTCGAAAGCTCGCACAACTCTTCTATGACGTTCTCGGGGTGGACGTGAAGAGTTCTTTGAGTCTCTCTGCTGCTGGCGTTGACTCACTCTCATCCATCCGCATTGCTTCTCAGTTGAGGAAACAAGGATATCCTCAAGCCAGCGCCGCTGACATCCTGGACGCTAGAAGTCTGTCCGATCTTCGGACACGTCTTGTAGCTTCTCAAGCTTACCCACAACATGAGCCCCCGAGTGCCTCATTGTTGTTCGACGATGGTATGCGAAACGTGCTAGAGTCACACGAACTGCTATCATCTCAGATGAGCAACATCCAAGACATCATCGCCTGTACACCTGTTCAAAGTGCTATGCTCAGTGAAACGGCCAGGAAACCCCTAGCATACTGCAACTGGATTGAATGGCAGGTCGATCTTCGACGAAGCATCAACGATGTTGAGCAAGCCCTCAAAGCACTGACTGCTCATCACGAGATGCTACGCACCGGTTTCGCTGTGCTCAACGATGCCCAATACCCTTATGCCTCCGTAGTCTGGAAGAGCGATGCGTGTGGCAGCATCGTACGGGTCGCGGAATTCGATTACGAATACTCTGTCAACAGCGATTCTCAGCTACTCAAGCCTCGGCCTATTCAGCTTCGCCAGTCGGACGATGGTATCAAGGTTGTCTTCCAACTGCACCACTCAACTTACGACCAGTGGTCGATTGACGTAATCACGAACGACCTCGACCGACTATTGACAGGCGATTCACTGTTGCCAAGCCCGTCTTATACTACGCTAGCCGCCTTCTACGCTCGAAAGAAGACACAATCCGAGTCCGATTCCAGTCAGGAGTACTGGCAAACTCTTCTACATGATGCAGCTGCGACACCTTTACCACAACTCAATGGCAAGAAGGTATCGAGTGGCCTACAACGCACGAGCTGGCTGACTCTCGACGTTGCAACAGCCTTGTTGAGACGCAGAGCGACACAGTTGAATTCCAGCGCTCCTGCCATCTTCCAGGCTGCTTTTGCCTACGTGTTGGGCCTCTATGTTGGAGCTTCTGACGTGATGTACGGCACCGTCTTCTCCGGGCGCCATATTCCTGTTGCTGGAGTGGAACGCATCGTCGGCCCATGTCTAGCCACTCTACCTTCGCGCATTGATACAAACAACACCAGGTCTTGCAAAGACCTCGCTCGGACAACGCATGAGCAGAACCGTACTACGCTCAAACATTCAACCACGCCGCTAGCTGAGGTCAAAAGGATTGGACAGTATGCTCCGAACGAGGCGATGTTTGACACTCTTTTCGTATGGCAAGAGTCTACGTTTGAGCCCCCATCGATGTTGAAGCAAACGGGTTCCGCTGATCAGCACGAGTTGCATCTGGTTCTCGAGGTCGAGCCTGGCCCTGAGAAGCTGTCAGCTCGGGTCACCTATCAACAGAACCGCATGACTTCGGAACAGGTGAGCATTTTCGCTGAGCAGTTGCAGTGCGTTGTAGCGCAAATCATCAGCAATCCACAGGGTTTGGTAGAAGACCTTGCAATTTCCCTACCGACTCACATCATGGCAATTGACAATCCACACCCTACGCTCCATCCCTATAAAAACGGGTTGGTTGCCGCTTTGGAAAATGTGGCTGATCGGACACCAACAGCTCCGGCTCTTATCTTCGGAGAGTCTCTGGTTGCGCCTACTCCGACGTTACAGTTCCTGACTTATGGCGATATGCACGCTCGCGCAAATAGACTGGCCCGTTACCTCATCTCACGGGAGGTGAAGCCGGATGATCTTGTCTGTGTATGCATGGAGAAGAGCATCGAACTTTACGTCACCATATTGGGAGTCTTGAAGGCGGGTGCCGGGTATTTGCCACTCCTTCCAGACACGCCCAAAGAAAGATTGATCTCAATTTTGGACCAGACCAAGCCTAAAGTGTTCTTGTGCGACGGCAGCGTCGTCGATGATACCCGCTCAGGTGTGGAGACCGAGCTGATTGACTTGGACAAGACGGATCTGGCCAATCTCGCTAGCGATAGTCTCAAGCTGCCATACCACGGATCACACGCTGCTTACTCCATCTTCACGAGTGGTAGCACTGGAACGCCCAAGGGACTGGTTGTCACACAAGACAACCTGCTCGGCAATCTGTCAGCGCTAGCCGACATCTATCCTGTGAAGTCTGGAGATCGGCTCCTACAAGCATGCTCGCAGGCCTTCGATGTGAGCGTCTTCGAGATCTTCTTTGCTTTCTTCACCGGCATGCCTCTATGCTTCGCACGCCGAGATGAGCTTTTCCAGGATATTGAGAACGGCATTCGTGCGCTCGAGGTCACCCATCTGTCTCTCACGCCAACTGTCGCAGCGCTTGTGGATCCCAAAAACGTCCCCTCCGTGCGCTTCTTGGTGACCGCCGGCGAAGCAATGACAGATGTTGTACATCGACGTTGGGCTGGAAATGGCCTGTATCAAGGCTACGGCCCGTCCGAGACGACCAACATCTGCACCGTCAACCCGGAAATGCCAATTACGGACATCATCTCAAACATTGGACCAGCCTTCAAGAACACATCTGCCTTCGTTATCCACCCGAACAAGCCCTTTAGTCTTCTTCCATTCGGCGCAGTCGGTGAGCTTGCATTCGGTGGCGAGCAGGTGTTCAGAGGCTACATCGGTCGTGATGAGCTGAACACGCAGAAGATCGGTGTGCACCCGGAATACGGCCGCGTGTATCGCTCGGGTGACATTGGTAGGATGTTACCTGGAGGTACCATGCTCATTAGCGGACGTCTCGATGACCAGGTCAAAGTCCGAGGAAACCGCATTGAGCTGGGCGAAATCAATGCGACGCTACTTGCCGATGCACAGATCGAGGACTGCACGACGATGGTACTGGGGAAGGACGCAGCATCACAATACATCGCCACATTTTGGATCCCTCTCAGTGCAGCCACGGATCAATTTCAAGTTGCTAGTCCGACTAAACAGCTGAAGTCGCAGGTGTCTGAGCTGTACCGGAAGCTGGAAAGCTCGCTGCCTCCGTACATGATCCCGACGGCGATGATCCCGATATCGACACTTCCTCGGACAACACAAGGAAAGCTGGACCGACGTCGGCTCGAGGCTGTGGCCTCTTCGCTCGATGAGACCGCAAATTATATCTATTTCCGCTTCTCAGGTGAGGTCCAAGACGATGACACAGACTGGACAATGCTGGAAAGAGAACTCGCCTCGGCTCTGGAAGTCATCATCGCCCGGCCATCAGCCGACTTGAACCGCAATATGTCTTTCTTCGCCCTTGGTCTGAACTCGATCAACGCCATTGCATATGCAAAGGCTCTGGGGAAGCGTCTCGATCGAGTAGTTTCCGTTGGTGCTATTCTCCGCAACGCCAGCATTTCGCGCCTGGCTCGGTTTCTCTCCTCTAAACCTCGACTCAAAGAGGACAAGACAATTGACCTTTCAACGGTATTCTCGCACGCAACTATCGACGACATTCGGACCAAGCTTGGTTCGAGTCAGCAGAACATCGAAGCGATACTCCCCTGCACTGCTCTCCAGGAAGCCATGCTATCTGCAGATTCGGCATACTCCAACTGCACAAAGCTCAAGGTCAATGGTGATGTTGTCAAAGTAAAGCAATGTCTACAGTCCTTGGTGCGACGACACGCAATACTCAGAACTCGATTTTTCGAGACTCATGATGCCGCTCACCCCTTCGCACAAGTGGTTCTTTCGGATGCTGAAGTACCTTGGGCCACTGACTCCGTCAAACAAGGCAAGGCAGTTACGATCGACCGAGAGTGCCCTTTCTCTCTCGATATTGAGATCTTCAAGGACGAAACACTCCTTGTCCTCAACATGCACCACGCCATCTACGATGGCACATCAATGTCGGTCCTGTTCGAGGAGGCCGAGAGTCTCTATCGCAGCGGACAGCTCCCAACTGCACCTAAGTTTGCGCCTTTCTTGAGAGAAGCCTTGAGTCACGCCGGGCCAGCTGCTCTCGAGTTCTGGTCTTCTTCTTTCCGTGACTTCGACGCGAAGCCGTTCCCTCTTCGGTCGGGATCGGATGGTGTTCAAGTTACAAGTGGTCGCGTCGTACTGCCTCTTCAAATTCTCCCAAGCAAAATCGATGACTTTGTCAGGCGACACAACATCAGTGCTACCAGCCTGTTCCAAGCTGCGTGGGTCAAAGTGCTCACGACAGCGCAGCGGGCCAGCGATGTCTGTTTTGGCGCCGTCGTTAGCGGCCGATCGGTCCCAGTGGTTGGTGTTGATAGACTTGTTGCGCCCTGCTTCAACACTTTGCCTGTTCGTGTGTCACTTGACAACATAAATGACAACATCGGACTTGTGCGATCCCTGCACAAACAAGGTCTCTCCTCAGACCCGCATCAGTTGACGCCTCTACGACGGATACAAGCGCAATCCAAGACGCCCGAAGTTCATCTTTTTGACTCTCTCGTTCTTGTGCAGCAACCATCTCAAGACTTGGACAAGAGCATTTGGGAGATCCGCGAAGACGAAGGTCTCATGGATCTTCCACTGGTTATTGAAGTCTCGCAAGGACACGCGCGATCTGAGCTCCATGTTCACTACGATGGGAGATATCTTTCTCACGACGGCGCATCTGCACTCGCGCAAGCGTTCGTCGAATCTCTCGGAGACTGTCTCCAATTCCCATCGAGCGAGGTTCGTGATATGGCCAAGTCTAGCGCACAGATTCTTGAAGGGATGTTGGCTACAAACCTTGTCGTCAAGGAAACCTCAAACGCAGACGACGGCGATGCTTCCTCTGAAGAGACTTGGACTGAAGCGGAGAAGATCGTAAAGCAAGCTTTCGGCCACTTCGCCAAGATTGACGACACCAAAGTGCGAAGGAACACCTCACTCTACAGACTTGGTCTCGACAGTTTGAGCGCTGTCCAGGTAGCTTCACGTCTCCGTTCCAAGGGCTTGTCCACGACAGCCGCTGATGTACTGGAGCATCGCACACCGGCAGCGATCGCAGCAGCAGCGGCTGCAATCCCCTCTATGAAGGAGGATGCTTCATCACGCATAGACCTTGTGAAGTACGATACGGATCATCGCTCTACACTCCTGAATTCACTCAATATCTCACCGTCCGCTGTGGAGAGTCTTCGTCCCTGCACATCAGCACAGAGCGGCATGCTGTCACAGTCACTACAGTCGCAAGGGGCCTTGTATGTGAACCACATTACGTACGACGTACCCGAGAATGTTGACGAAGACAACTTACGCTTGGCATGGCAACGGGTTCAACGCAAGCATCAAGCTTTGCGAATGGGTTTCGTACAGACAGAAGAAGCCCGATGTCCATTCGCCATGGTGATATACAACAGCGACGAAGTGGATGTTCCCTTGCAGAACAGTAGCCGGAACGAGGCAGATGTCAGTGCCTTCCTCGTCGACAACATGTATCTTCCGGTGTGGCAAGTGAATCTGGATCTCACATCGCAAAAGAGGATCATGACTCTGTCCATCCACCACGCACTCTACGACGCCGAAGGTCTCCAGATGCTGCTCCACGATCTGAGCCTCGCCCTAGAACACAAGCCTCTTGGTGTTTCCGCAACTATCGATGGTGCCCTTCGTCCCATGCTCGTCGGCGCCGATGACGTTCAGGCCGATGCAGAGCAGTTCTGGCGAAAGGCACTGGAAAAGTCATATGTGGCTCCATTCCCCAACCTCAATCCAGTCGTCATCACTGCATCTGACCTTTACAGTGTGCATAAATCATCAGATCTCACGTACCAAGCACTTGAAAGTCTGTGCAAGAAACAAGGCTGTACGATCCAAGCTGCTGGGCAAAGTGCGTGGGCTATGTTGCTCTCATCGTATCTCGGAGAACCTAATGTCACCTTTGGCACTGTCTTCTCGGGCCGCACAGGCTCTCAGAGCGATAATGTCGTCTTTCCATCACTCACGACAGTGCCGGTATCTTGCAACATATCCGAAGGCTCTTCCGCACTACTCAGTGACATGACCGACTTCAACGGAGCTGCGCAGCGTTACAGATACGTCCCGTTGTCGGATGTTCAACGATTCGCCAATTTTCCCGGACAAAGCTTGTTCGATACTGTCTTCGTGTACCAGAAGTCTGCAAGTGGTAATTCCGCTGGCCTCCCATGGCAGCTGGTCAAACAGTCAGCCGCCGTTGACTACAATGTCTCCCTTGAGCTTGAGGCGAAGTCTATTGGAACAATCGATCTTAGTCTCACTGTCAACAGAGCCGTCGTTCCTGAAGAACATGCGCAGCTGATGCTGGACCAATACGATCATTTGCTTGCGCAGCTCTTGTCCGGAGAATCGCTCTCCGCCACGTCACCATCAACACTCTACTCCGCCACACCTGCCAAATATGACACTTTACCATCCCCAATCCAACTTTTACACCAATTCGTTGAACAAGGCGCTGAGAGTTGGCCAGACAGACAGGCCCTCGAGTTTGTTTGGAGCCTCGACAACACGACCAAGTCTCGCAGGACCTGGTCATACCGCGAGTTGGACAATCGCGCGAATCAAGTCGCGCACTTGATCGCAAATAAAGGCGCTAAGCCTGGCGACATCGTCGCTGTGTGCATGGACAAATGTCCGGAAGCCTCTTTTGCCTTTATTGGCATCCTGAAGGCTGGGTGTGCCTTCCTCGCTCTTGATCCAGAGCTTCCTCAAGCTCGTAAAACGTTCATCCTTGAGGACTCCAGCGCGAACATACTCTTCACCGATCAAAATCTGGAAACTCACGAGGGTGATGCGTCGACTACTATTGTCACACTCTACGCGGATGTTCTCGATGAACTCCCGACTTCGCCAATTGATGTCGGTCCCATCGATCCGCAAGCCACATGTTACTGTCTCTATACAAGCGGCACAACCGGCACACCTAAAGGATGTGAGCTTACGCACGAAAATGCCGTTCAGGCCATGATGGCATTCCAGAAACTCTTCGCTGGACGCTGGACACCCGAGTCAAGATGGCTTCAGTTCGCCAGCTACTGGTTCGATGTGTCGGTCCTGGAGCAGTTCTGGAGCTGGAGCGTCGGTATCACACTTGTCGGCGCGCCTAGAGATCTGGTACTTGACGATATCGCGCTGTTCATCCGGACTCTCCACATCACCCACATCGATTTGACGCCGTCTCTTGCTCGTATCCTTGAGCCCGAGGATGTGCCAAGCTTGTGGGACGGTGTTTTTATCACAGGTGGTGAGGCACTTAAGCAGGAAATTATCGAGAAATGGGGTTCTCACAAAACCATCTGCAACGGTTATGGGCCGACGGAAGCCACGATCGGCGTGACCATGAACCCGTTCATCGGAACTGAAGCCAAATCATCAAACATTGGACCAGCCTTCCTCAACGTTGGCTCTTATGTGTTCGCGCCTGGCACGACTACTCCTGTCCTTCGGGGTGCTGTAGGAGAGCTCTGCGTGTCCGGCAAGCTAGTCGGTAAAGGTTACTTGAACAGACCTGAGCTCACTGCGAAAGCATTCCCCGTTCTCGAGAACTCGGGCGAAAAGATCTATCGCACTGGCGACCTTGTAAGACAGCTGACAGATGGATCTTTCCTCTTCATCGGTCGTCAAGATTCGCAAGCCAAGCTGAGAGGACAACGTCTCGAGATCGACGAGATCGACTCAGTCATCAAGAACTCGGGCGACGGTGTTGCAGACTACGCCTCACTTGTTATCAAAGGCAAAGACAAGGAGACCTTGGTCACGTTCTTCGTCACCGAAGTGAGGAAGCAGACGCCAGACATCTCGCTTGACATATCCGAACACGCGCAAGTAGCAGCGAGCACAGCGCATGAGGCTTGCCGTGCTCATCTCCCAGGGTACATGGTGCCGACGCACCTGCTCCCTGTCAACATCATACCACTGACAGTAAATAACAAGATCGATGTCAAGCGCTTGACTGCTTTCTTCAATTCGCTTTCCGTCACTGACTTGCGCAAGGTCAAAGGCGCGTCAGCATCAGCACAGCCTCTGGGTCAGAATGCGAAAAGGATCTGTGAGATCTTGGGACGAATGCTCTCCATCGATACCAGTCAGATTGATCGCAGTACTAACATCATTTCGTTGGGGCTGTCATCCGTATCCGCCATCACTTTTACTTCTCTGCTGAAGCGAGCTGGTTTCGCAAATGCCAGTGTGGCGTTGATCTTGCGCAACCCGGCTATCGAACAACTAACGAATGCTTTGTCCCAAGATGCCGACATCTCGCAAGACGATGATTCTGTCCAACAAGCCAAGATGAGTGTGACTGCTTTCGATCAGCGCTACCGCTCTCTGGCAGCATCGAGGTTGGCCACAGACTTTGAAGACGTCGAGATCGTTGCTCCGTGTACGCCTTTGCAGCAAGGCTTGATCCTGGAATCAGTCAAGACTGAGCAGAGTCCATATTTCAACGAGTTCCAATTTGTTGCTGACCGCCTCGATCTTGAGCGCCTTCGGAATGCTTTCCAGCAAATCTCCGATTTGGCCCAACCTTTACGAACTAAGTTCATCCAGACAGACGATGGATACGCACAGGTCGTTCTTCGACGTCAGCCCATTTCGGTATACCAGTACAAGGAATCAGCACCAATCGAGCATCGTTTCGAATGGCTCTCACGCAATCAGACGGATCTGCACAGTCCCTTTGAGCTTGTCGTCACGCAAACAGACTCCAGGGCTCTTCTCACCATCTACATTCACCACGCGCTCTACGATGGTATCTCATTTGACATGATGATGGCCAAAGTCTCAGATGCATACAACAATTTGGTGGTCGAGCGTTGCCCAAACTTTATCGACGCTCTGCCACACGGTCCCCTCCGCGTGATGAAAGATGCGAGTGCGTTCTGGAAGGAGAAGTTGGGTGGCACTTCGAGGAGGCCACTACCCTCTCCGACTGGTGAGCTGTCCGATATGGATCCAGTAGCAATTCGCTCTTTCGACGGAGTTTCCAGCCTTGACAGCATCTGCAAGTCCCTCGGAGTCTCTCACCAGGCGGTCACACAAGCATGTTTCTCTGTAGCTTTGCATCAAATCGCTCCGGAAGTCGATACCTTTGGTTTGGTAGCTGCAGGAAGATCTTTCGCCTTCGAAGGCGCAGACCAGGTTCTAGGACCCTTGTTCAATACACTGCCCACGCCGTTATCCTTGCAAGGTGACGATACATGGGCGTCGCTAATCCAGCGATGCCACGACTTCAACGTTGCAGCTTTGCCCTATCAACACACGCCACTTCGCGACATCAAGAAGTGGTGCCGACGTGACCCCACGGACATTATGTTTGATGCTATCTTCGTCTTCCAAAACCTGCGAGCGAACGGGAAGCAAGCAACGGACAACATTTGGGTACCTCTGGACGATGCTCCAAAAGCTGAGTACCCTCTCGCTTTTGAGCTTGAGCTTGGGACTAGCGGTGAGCTTGCCGGTACCGTTGTTGCTAGAAGAGATGTCGCAACTGGGGTCATACTGCAGAGCTTCCTGGATTCCTTCGATCTGGCACTCAAATCCACTGGAAAACACCCTCAGCGGCGCATTAGCGAGGTGTTCAATATCACCACAACTTCCACAGCAGCAGAACCATCGGCAAACAACATCAGTCAGCAAACGCCACACCTGAACGGCGTGCACGGCTTCTCGTGGACTTCGGAGGCCACAAAATTACGCAGCGAGATTGCAAAGCTTGCGTCGCTGGAAGAGAGCGAAGTCAACGAACACTCAACAATCTTCTCTCTTGGACTCGACAGCATAGACGCCGTGAAGCTCACCTCCAGGCTAAAGAAGAGCGGCTTGATCATATCAGTGAGCAAGCTGATTCGGGCTCAGACCATCCCTCGCATTCTCTCTTCGTTCGAACAGGATGCTGGCAGTGCTACAGTCAAGAAGAGTGAATCTCTCAGCCAGCAGCTTGAGCGGCAATTTATCAGTACCATCTCTCTTCCGCCAACGCTCGACAAGTCACAAGTGGAGCGTATCATGCCTGCAACACCGAGCCAAGAGGCCCTGGTGGCGGAGATGGTCCGCTCCGATTTCCGTGAATACTACAACCACGACGTACTTCGACTCGCGCCCGATGTCGACGTCGAACGCCTGCAGCACGCTTGGGATGAAGTCGTACGCAACTCGCCCATTCTACGCACCTCCTTCCTTGAGGTCACCTCACCTGACGTCGACGCTGTGTATGCTCAAGTAGTGCATTCTGCAAAGAACGCCCACATCACACACCTCAAAGTCGATCACGTTGACGAGCTAGACGCTCTTCTTGGGAAGATTCGAGAGGAAGTCAAACAATCTTTCTCGGTTTGTAGTCCCACCCGATTGACGTTTGTCCAATGCGACACTGAGCCATATCTTGTGGTGTCACTGGCACATGCTCAATACGATGGGCATAGTTTGGCACTCATACACCAAGATGTCGAGCATGCCTACCACGAGCGATCAGTCGCGGCAAGACCGTCTCCGGACGACGTGGTTGAGGAGTCCCTCGCCGCGGTCAACAGACAGGCACTGAAATTCTGGCGCAACCACCTATCGGGTGCTCGAGCCAGTCCACTCCCCTTAATGCACGCGGACGACAAATCGAACACCTTACACCGTGTTGAAAGCACAAGCTCGATCACCGTGGAAGAAGCCAAAGCATTTTGCCGAAACGGTGGGGTCTCTCTCCAGTCGTTGGCACAGTCAAGCTGGGCTCTCACACTCGCACACTACACTCGCAGTCTGGAGGTCATTTTTGGTGCTGTCCTTGCTTGCCGAGACAGCGAAGAGGCGGAGCAAGTACTTTTCCCGATGATGAACACCGTCGCAATGCGGGCTACGCTGCACGGTACACGACAAGAAATGCTGAAGTACATGCAAGGTGTCAATACAGATGTTCTGGGTTACCAAAGGACGCCACTTCGTTCTATCCAGAAAGTTGCTACTAGTGTCATGCGCTCAGAGTCTGCCAATGAGCTTGGTAGACTGTTTGACAACTTGTTCATCTATCAGCATCGACCGGATTCGACTGGCGAAAAACGTGAAGCGTTGTATGAGTCTGTCGGTGGAAGCTCTAACATCGAATATCCGGTCGCGGTGGAGATGGAAGCCGTAGGTGAGCACATTGTACTGCGTGCTGCGTGCAAGCACTCAGTACTGAACTACAATGGTGCTCAGGAGCTGTTGCAAAGACTTGACCACGTCCTCTGTGCTATCGTTCATGCACCCAACGAGCCTACTGTCAAATTCTCCGGCGCCCAGGTATCAATCTGTGGTTTGCCAGCAACCTCTCTTGCAACTGGTGTTGCGAAAGGGATTCAGGACGGTGCCGAAGATCCCTCTGATGAAGACCTATCCGCTTCGAGCACTGAGACAGCGGCCATCAAAGCCGCCCTCTCGCAGGTCTCTAGAACTCCTCCAGAAGAATTGTCATATACTTCGACAATCGAAAGTATCGGCATCGATTCCATCTCGGCAATCAAGGTGGTCGGACTGCTCCGCAAGCAGGGAGTTCAGATCTCTGTTGGAGAGCTCGTCCGAGCCAAGACCATCGGGCGCATGGCAAAGATTGTACAGGATCGCAGCACTACTACAGCGCCTGATGAGACGGACTCCGAAGACATCGTTGCGCAATACATCCAGCAACACAAGCTGAATGAGGTACCATCACTCCATAAGCTCGATGCGCCCAACGTTCAAGCCGTCTTGCCAGCACTACCCGGACAAATTTACATGCTTAGTGTCTGGCAGGCGACTCGAGGCCAACTCTTCTATCCCACGTTCAACTACCGCATCACTGGCGACGCTAGCGAAGATCAGATTGAGGATGCTTGGAACACCCTTGTCAGCAAGAACGACATCCTTCGTACCGTGTTCTGCACGACCAGCACCCCAGAAGTCCCCTTTGTTCAAGTCGTGCTGAAACACGTGCCCAACAGCTTCACCTCTGGCGAGGCGAAGCCTGACCTCGCCTTGACACAGCCGATGGCTCGTTTGCATGCCACCCGTAGTGCAGATGGCTGGACACTGCATCTATCAATCCACCATGCCCACTACGACGCCATTTCTCTGCCGCTGCTGATGGAAGACTATCGAGACCTCATCTCAGGCATGTCGCCCACTGCATCACCTCTATCTCAAGTCGACTTCCTCGCATTGTCACTCGGACTATCAGCCCAGACCTCACGACAAAACTTCTGGAAATCCTATCTGAACAAAGCCAAACCACTCACCCTCCAGCAGCCCTTGTCCGGCCAGGCTCAATCCCGTGTCGAAATCTTCAAGCCCAGTCTCCTCTCCGCGACAAGCACACTCGAATCCACCGCCCGCCGCGAGAATCTAACGCCACAATCAATCCTCTTCGCCGCCCACGCCAAAGTCTACGCCAGACTCGCCCGCCAGACCCAGTCCGACACTACGAACGAGGATGTAGTCCTAGGCATCTACCTCGCTGGCCGTTCCCACATCGAGCACCTACCGACTCTCCGCTCGCCCACCCTCAATCTCGTTCCCCTGCTCGTCCGTAACGTGAGCAGCATTCCTCTCCTCAGTATTGCAAAGCAAATACAGCAAGACTTGCAGACGATCGGAAGCGCGGAGAACAGCGGTGTTGGACTTTGGGAAATCGCCGCGTGGACGGGTGTGAAAGTCGACACTTTTGTAAACTTCCTTCGCCTACCGGAGGCTGACGACAGCGAGAGCGAGAGTGAGAAAGCGCAGAGCAGTGGAGGAAACGAATCCAACCGACTCGAAGCAATCGACGACGAACGCCTCGCCGCTCGCTCCCACGTCGTGGACCCGCAGACCGACCAAGACCAGACCGCCAGCTTCCAGATCCCCAAGGAACTTTCGCCAATGAAGGACCAATATCAGCCACAAGACGCATCTGCGTACTTGGTAAGTTCCTCTGCGCCTCCAAAAGGGCAAGAAAACTTCCTCACTTATACACAAATACTAACTCGTTCCCTTGCGCAGCATTCCCTCGACCTCGAAACAACCCTCACGCCCGCCGGAACTCTAGACGTGGGCCTCTTCTGCCCCGCCGCCATGCTCGGTCTGCCCGAAGCCGAAGAGGCGTTGGAGGAATTGCGGACAGAGCTCGAAGGCTTCAGTAGCACGTGAGCAGAGTTGGAGAGACACAGACACGAGAAGTGGCAGGATCATTCTTGGATTTCCTTTTTTTGTTTTCATGGGTTTTCGCTTTGATGGCGTTTGGAGGAGTTCGGTCGCGGGTGTATAGATCATTTGAATTGAAAAAACGAACAAGATATTAAAGAAGAGTCATTTGCAACCACACTGTTTAAACGCTTAGAGCCCGGCAGGAGAAATGGAACATGGTCTAGTAGCCACATTCAAGTCATCCAGATCAGAATCGAAATTCTGACATTTATCGCGAGAGTTGCTTCCCAAGTTCTCCAACATCCATGGCTGGCTGGAAGGTTCACACGCACGGAAACCCGATGATATCTGTACAGACAGAAAGCAAGATGTCATTTCGCTGACCAAAAAAAAAAGCCAAAGAGGTATCATCATCGTCGTCGTAAACATCATCCCAAATTCCCCCCGTGAGAAACCACTCGATCCAAAACATGAAAAGGGGTAACGAAAAAGAAGGGAAACCCCAGAACCGAAAGCAACGAAGCCGGCGAACAACCACCCCCGTCTACTCCTCCATCTCATCCATCTGCCCATCAAGCTCCGCCTGCTCGTCCAACGCAGCACCCTCAGCAATCTCCTGCTCCTGGCACTCGCGCTCGACCTCCTGCGCCACGAAATCCTCGTAGGCCTCCAGACTGCCCTGGACGTGGATCTTGAACTTGATGATGTCGTTGAGCATGCGCTCGAGTTCGGTGTGCAGCTCTTCGCGGACCGCAGAGGAGCGCAGGGTTAGTTGCTCGTATCTGTGGACATATTGTTAGCATCTTCTTTTTCATGGGCCCGTCGGGAAATAGTTGGGTGGCTGGAAACTTACTCGAGGTTCGTGTTCATCTCCCTCTGCTCCATCAATTGTACGCTCTCGGTCAGACCAGCGCGCATTTTTGCAAGCTCCTTTTCCATCTTCTCGATCTGGGTATCGGACGCCATGTTCTGCGCGTACGAGATTTCTTTCATCTTGTCGAATTCTTCTTGCGCGCCTCGCAAACGGTGCTCGAGCGTGTCCATTTCGGCGTATTTGTCCTCGAGGGCTTCGCGCGTTTTGTCAAGCATGTCCATCTTAGCCATGTCTTCTTCGAGAGCGCCGTTACGGCGGTCGGAGATGGCTTTTCGCAGGTCCTGGAGGGCTTTCTTCGATGACTTCAGGTCATTGTGTCGTAGGAGATGGTAGGGTTGGTAGCCGTTATTGGCGTCGTGGAGAAGTCGGTCGGATTCTAGGAGCTGCTGACTTGATCCCGGCATTTGGCTAGCGCTGAAGTCGGGACCATCGTTGACAGTAAGTTGCAGTTCGTGATCGTATCCGTTGGCGTTCGCGGCCGTTGCTGGGATGATGCCAATTTGGTATCCAAGGCCGTTATAGCGCTGCACGACAGACTCCAGTTCATCAAGCTTGGCTCCTGTCTCGGCTTCCTTCTTCGATGTTCGATCTTTGACTTCTTCCAGGCGCATGGCGGTCGTTTCAACGCCCCTTTGGAGACGTTCACGCTCACTGTTCATGCGATCGATGTCCTGAACACTCAGGCCTTGCTCATCGACTCTCCTTTGCAAATCGTTCTTGTCGTCTTCGGCCTCTTGCAATTCTTGCTCGCACCTCTCAATTTCCTGTTGAAGAAGCTGAGCGCGATGCTGGTACTTGTCGACTTTGCCATCCATTGAAGCATTGTAGTTCTCGAATTTGACTCGATCCTCTTCGAGAATCTTGATTTGTTCGTCCAGTTTGGAAAGCCTGGGCGCCGACTTGGAGAGCTCGTCGATCTGGTCTTGCAGCGCTTTGCCTTCTTCCTCGAGCTGCTTTAGTTGTTCCAAGTTGGCCTGGTTCGCTTGCTCGAACTTTGCTGCCATTGCCTCAACATGTGGCTGGATGCGTCGCTTTTCTTCGTCCTCATCGTCGTCTTCTTCGATAGATAGCCACTCCTTGTAGGCGTCCGACAAGAATTGGAACGTAATACGATCGGCAGTCACGTCGAAACCAGCCTCAATGCATGCCTCATCATAAGCACCGTATGCGTACTGCTCCATCATCTTCGCCAGGTTCATCATCCAATGCAGCATGCCCAAAAACGTCGACCAGTTGTTGCCGCCCACTGCGGAGAGTTGAGACTTCGAGATATTCTTCTCGAATGGATACCTCAGCTGTTTGAGCAAAGGCGGCACTTCGGCATCGATGTTCTTCTGGAATCGATACGAAGGATCGATGCAGTGGTACAGGAAGTGGAACATCAAGTTGAAGTCCTTTTGTGTAGGCGAAGTCATCGTCTTGTGTGTGAGGCTGTGCTTCATTTCGCCTTCAAAGTTGCGTTGTCCAAGAAACTCCATAAGCTCTTGTCCCATAACTTGTCGTGTAGCGCTGTCGCGTAGTCGACGTGGATCGGTCGGAATACCATTTGAAGGAGGCGCTGTCGCAAAGAATGATTGGTGACCAGTGGGACCAAATCCAGCAGATGGCCGCGCAGAATACACACTGCTCCTCCGTGCAGTACTATCTTGTCCTTGCAGTTGTATGGGATGCGCTGGCGTGCTGGCAACTGGCGCAAAGCTCTTTCGGCCTCCTGTGCCTGTCATGAAGTTCGCGGTGCTATGTCTCTGGACTGTCGAGAAGGCCGTCTCAAGGTTGCCGGCGGATGATGACCTGCGGAAATTGGGCTGCGAAGGTCGTCCAGGTGCAAGGGACATGCGCGATCCGGATGTCGAGCGCAGATGTTGCGCAGTCTGAGGCGCATGTCCTCCGAAGTGGTTTTGCGAGGTCGATCGCTTCATTGCGGACGCGGGCATTGGGATGGCGGATGTGTTGTTACTGATCGGGCCCAGTGTCTGCGCATGTTGTCAGCGGTGCGCGGCGCATATTCTCAACCATTCACACGTCTCCTACCTCGCGTGGCCGGCGCACCGAAAACATGCCTCCTTCTTGCGACATGGCGGGCGCGAATGTTTTGTTGCAAGCGTGTGATTTCTAGTAATTGCGGCCGCAGTATGGCTAGTCGTGATATCCAGAATGTGTATGTGTCGTCGTGTGTTCCTGTAATTGATGTCCAAGCGCGCGATATGTCGAATGATGAATCCGTCTTCACTCAAGGGAGTCCGAGCGCGAATTGGAAGTAAACAAACTGGCATCCACGTGAATTCGCGCCCGTTGCTCTGCAGGGCAGTCGCGGAACGACGCCCGCGCTGGCCGAACCTGTGCCTCGGTCCACCTTGAGCCAGCCACTCCAAAGGCCGAATCGACTCGACTCTCTCACACTCGACTATCACGCATATCAAGCCTTGTCCCCATCATTGCCACTTAGAAGCCAACACAGACTAAACACATTGCAACGATTGGCCTGCTGGTGCCACATACCGCCGTCATGGTCCGTGAGGATCTTATCGAGGGCGCCATCTCCTTCTTGCAGGATCCCTCTGTCGCGAGCGCACCCGTTGAACAACGAGTCGCGTTCCTCCGCTCCAAGAACCTCACTCAGGAAGAGATAGATGCGTCGCTCGCGCGAGTTGGGCAAGCTACACCTTCACAGGCGGTGTCGACCTCAACCCAATACCAGCGACAAGCACCACCACCTCAACAGTATGGATATCAGCAACAGCAGCAGCAGCCCTATTGGGGTCAGCAACCACCCGAGCCTCCACGCCGGGATTGGCGGGATTACTTTATCATGGCGACAGTAATGGGCGGTCTCGGATACGGACTCTATTGGACCGCAAAACGCTACATCACACCTCTCATCGCTCCTCCGACGCCCCCACAGATTGAGCAGGACAAGGCCAGCATCGACGCAAGCTTTGACAAAGCATTCAGCCTCCTGGACCAGCTCGCATCAGATACTCAAGAGCTGAAAGATGCCGAGGCTTCGCGTACGACGCGTCTTGACAAAGCACTATCAGAAGTAGAGTCCGTCATTGGCAAGATGAAGGAAGCCAACGAGAACCGCGAGACTGAGAGCAGGCGCATGGCTCGCGAGATGACCGAAATCAGAGAGCAGATCCCCAAGTCGATTGAGAAGGAGCGGGAAGGCACAGACGCGCGTCTAAAGGAGTTGGGTACAGAGATGAAGAGCTTGAAGACGCTGGTCGCTAGTCGCATGGCTGGTGGCGCACCCAGAGCCAACACGGGCTACACTCCTCCTGCTACCCAACAAGCACCTACGCCCACGCCTGCCACGCCCGCCGCCCCTGCTGCCACTAGCACTGAAACGAACGGCGTCAAAGACTCCCCTGCTCAAGAGACTGAGAAGCCCGCGGCTGTTCCTGAGCGTTCGAACTCGGGCTCGCCTTTCGGTGGCAGGACGTTGGGTGGGAAGCCGCCAGCTATCCCAGCCTGGCAGTTGGCCGCGAAGAAGAGGAGTGAAGAAGCCAAGAAGGACGCTTCGTCTGGCGCATCAGATGTAGCACAGAGTGGTACTGCTACCGAAGCCGAGGCTGGAGCGTAAAACATTACATGTACTAGTGTTACGGACTATTCTTTCTGTCCACGCAGCTGCTCGTTGTGACCGATACTTGTCGTACTTCGAGATTGTCTAACGATGACTACGAATCGTGACACCTTTATCGTCTGTGATCAATGATATTGCCGGATTGCCTTCGCTATTACCCCAACCCTAACCCTATCAAACAGAACGAGACCAGACTGATTCAATGGTGTGTTCATCCCACTCGATATTGAATCTCCCAGAGGTATGTGGTCGGTTCCAATCTGATATCTGGTGTTATCAATGTTTTTTGCGACGCTTTTTACGCAAAATACCATCGATGACCGGGTTTTTGAAACATGAAGGGTCGGAAACCAAAAAATGAACTCCACACACTATGCGACACATTGACTGAAATTACCAAAATTAAGAAATTATGCGTCCAAATCGCATCTACAAAACACGTGCTCATATAGAATAAGTTACACTAGCTATCTGATACCTGATACTGTCGCAACCGTCAAAGTATCAAATACAAGTCGTAATCACTTCGTTGATGTTTTTTGATCGATCTGAGGATGTGAGATCATGAGTCCGTGCTTTCTCCAACATCGCGTCACCATGCCCGAATTTGGACTTCCATTCATGAGCAGCAAACAGTCCGACTGAAACGACTGAAATACACGACGAGCCGTCAGTGGTCTGTCACTCCAACACCAAGATGGCCGACTCCCTGACGTCTGCTCTTGACAATCTCACTCTGAACTCCAAGGACATCGATTCAGTAGACGATCTCCTGGACCAAGCAAAGCCACGCAAGCGCCTCCGAAAATCACCTGATGAAGTCAAAACACAACTTGAGCAGGACTTCCTCACACCCTCAACAACCTTCAGTCCCGCTTGGTTGGACCGTCTGCAGCAACGATGGGAGACACCCACCAATCACAGCGAGCTTTTCGCACTCGCACCAACCCAGACCAGGACTATCATCCGCTTCACTAGAGAAGGTCTAGAGGGTCGAGTGACTGGCTACAAGGAGGTCACAGTCCCAGCTAACAGTGCGACGGCGAAGAATTCGACATCGCTGTTGCGAAAGCCCGCGAACAGAGCCGACTTCGTTCGTGGCGCCGCTGGCTATTACCCGTTTGCACCCGGCGGACTTGATGCCGTTGAGGCGACTGCTGCTTACGAGGACGAGCTTCTTGGCCAGGATCATATTGATGCCAGCAAGTCTAACAAGCTTTCACGTGTCATCAATTTCGCGGCCGAAGGAGGCTTGCTGGAGGTTCCACCTGGCTTCAGCAGAGGCCTGAAGGTACCCGAGAAGGCTGCTGACAATGCCGAAGAGGCCAAGGACGTCGAGAATGTTCTCGATGAGGAGCCTCAGCCGCAAGAGATGTCGAATGGCGCAGATGCTGACGACTATGTGGCTGAGCAGGAAGATGAATCTGACCAAGACGAGGAGGAATTGGACGCGCTGTTACCCATCGAATTCCCTGCTCTTGCACCTCACGCTCCCTTACTCGCCGGGCGTAACAAGCACGGCGGACGCGAGTGGGCTCACATGGTGGACGTCAATCGTGACATTACTAACTTCAGGGAACTTGTGCCGGAGATGGCCAGAGAATGGCCCTTCGAACTTGACACATTCCAAAAGGAGGCTGTCTACCATTTGGAAGGCGGTGACTCTGTGTTTGTGGCGGCACATACATCTGCTGGTAAAACAGTGGTGGCTGAATACGCAATCGCCCTCGCGGCGAAACACATGACGAAGGCCATCTACACGTCACCAATCAAAGCCTTGAGCAATCAAAAGTTCAGAGACTTCCGCAACGAGTTTGATGATGTCGGTATCCTGACTGGTGATGTTCAGATCAGACCGGAGGCAAGCTGTCTGATCATGACTACGGAAATTCTTCGAAGCATGCTTTACCGTGGTGCTGATCTGATCCGAGACGTCGAATTCGTCATTTTCGACGAGGTGCACTATGTCAACGATTCGGAGCGTGGTGTCGTCTGGGAGGAAGTCATTATCATGTTGCCCGAGCACGTCACTCTCATCATGTTGTCCGCAACTGTACCCAATACCAAGGAGTTCGCCTCTTGGGTAGGAAGGACCAAGAAGAAGGACATCTACGTCATCTCGACACCGAAACGTCCTGTGCCATTGGAGCACTTCCTCTGGGCTGACAAGAAGATGTTCAAGATTGTTGACGCCAACAAGAGCTTCCTGGAGAAGGGCTGGAAGGATGCCAACGACGTCCTTTCTGGACGAGACAAGATCGCCGCGGCCGAGCAGAAGGCAAAGGAGAAAGACGATGCAGCTGCAGCCGCTGGTCGTGGTGGCCGCGGTAACCAGAGAGGACAGCAAGGAAGAGGCGGCCAACAAAGGGGAGGCGGTCAGCAAAGAGGAGGCGGAAACCAGCGCGGTGGACCTGGACAGCGTGGTCGTGGCCAGCCAACAACTCGCGGCCATGGCAACATTGCACGCACAGGTAGAGGTGGTGGTAGGACCAGTGCCGCGCAAGACAAGACTCTCTGGGTACATCTTGTGAACCACTTGAAGAAGGAAGAGTTACTGCCCTGCTGTATCTTCGTCTTCTCGAAGAAGCGCTGCGAGGAGAACGCGGACGCCTTGTCGACACTTGACTTCTGTACAGCTGCGGAGAAGAGTGCCACGCACATGATCCTCGAGAAGTCGCTGGCTCGCTTGAAGCCCGACGACCGGACTTTGCCCCAAATTCGACGCATGCGCGAGCTTCTCAGCAGAGGTATCGCAGTTCACCATGGAGGCCTCTTGCCCATCGTCAAGGAGTGTGTGGAAATTCTTTTTGCAAAGACTCTGGTGAAGGTTTTGTTCGCGACCGAGACTTTTGCTATGGGACTGAACTTGCCTACTAGGACGGTTGTCTTCTCTGGATACCGCAAGTACGACAACAAGGGATTCAGAGATCTTGTTCCTGGCGAGTACACTCAGATGGCTGGTCGTGCTGGTCGACGTGGCCTCGACAAAATCGGTACCGTCATCATTGTTGCATCTGGCACTGAGGAAGCACCGCCGGCCGGACCATTGCGCCACATGATGCTGGGCGAACCCACGAAGCTCCGCTCGCAGTTCAGGCTAACATACAACATGATACTCAACCTCCTGCGTGTTGAAGCGTTGAAGATTGAAGAGATGATCAAGCGTTCATTCTCCGAGAACGCTACTCAGACCCTACTTCCCGAGCACGAGAAGCAGATCAAGCTGTCCGAGGCAGATCTTGAGAAAGTCAAGCGTGAACCTTGCGACATCTGCGACAAAGACATCGAGAAATGTCACCTAGCCAGCGTTGACTTCCAGTCGTTGACGCGCGACCTCCACCTCTCCATGCTGGCGACGCCTGTGGGACGACGCATGTTCCAGCCAAAGCGTATCATTGTGTTCAAGGGCAAGAATGATGTCCGCACCGTCGGTATTTTACTCCGCGACGGCGCATCACGAGGTGCGAACTCCACTGTGCAGTGCCTGGAAGTCATGTTCAAGAAGGCTCGCAAGAGGACAGATGCAGACTTCCTGCCATATCTACCACGGTTCCGCAGGCAATTCTCACCCCTGCCGCAGTCCGAGACCGAGATGGAATTGAGGCTGGCTATCATCCCGCTTCAAGACATCGAGGCGCTGACGGGCAGCCACCTTCAAGTCGATGTCAATGCTATTCTGCGCAAGGATAAAGATGAAATGGCGAAGGCTAAGACGGATCTACTGGCCGCTTGCTCGTCGTGGACATCTTCCACATGGACTGAGATTGACTATTCGAAGTACCTGAAGGAGATGTCTATTCGTGGTCTACTTGATGAGAGAGTCAAAGCTGCAAACATCGCACAAGGCTGTGAGTGCATTCACTGCGCACAGCTACCACGCCACTTCGCCATGGCGCACGACCAATGGGTGATCAAAGACAAGATCGACTCGATTCGCTCGTTGATGTCCGATCAGAACCTACAGCTCTTGCCAGACTACCAACAGCGCATCTCAGTGCTGACCGACCTCGGCTTCATCGACACAAACTCGCGCGTGGAGCTCAAGGGCAAGGTGGCCTGCGAGATCCACTCCGCCGACGAGCTTGTCTTGACCGAGCTCATCCTGGAGAATGTGCTGGCCGACTACGAACCCGAAGAAATTGTTGCACTCCTCTCCTGCTTCGTCTTCCAAGAGCGAACCGACTCCGCTCCGAACCTCACTCCGGCTCTCGAGCAAGGAATCGAGACTATCGTCAAAATCTCGGAAAAGGTCAACCGCTTCCAGACCGCTCACCAGGTCATTCTCTCCTCGGACGACAGCAACGACTTTGTCTCCCGCCCGCGCTTCGGCCTGGTCGAGGTCGTGTACGAGTGGGCGCGCGGCATGCCATTCTCGCGCATCGCGGAGCTGACAGATGTCCTCGAGGGCACGATTGTGAGGGTCATTACGCGCTTGGACGAGACGTGTCGTGAGGCCAAGAACGCGGCGAGGATTATTGGCGATCCGACTTTGTTCACCAAGATGCAGACTTGCCAGGAGCTTATCAAGAGGGATATTTGTGCGACGGCTAGTTTGTACATGTAGAGGGAGAGGGTGTGCTACTGTGGGCAAGGGGTATTGGGAGGAGGAATTCGGATCGGGACGTATTACGACGCATGAAGATGCCGAGATGGGAAGAAGTCTCGGCTGAGTTGGATCTGCTATAAAACGAGCGTGAGCATACATAAGCATCAGCATAGAACGTGACGTTTTCTTGAGTATGACTGTACCAGGTACTGTGGGAAAGGTCTGTCGCGTCTCTCAAAGCGCTTAGTTACATGCACAGGAGCGAGCACCATGCAACAAGCAGTGACCAGATGAAACACGGCAGAAGAGAAAGGCTGTGCTCACGCTGCCTTACCACCTACAGTACAGTATGCATCAAAGAGAGAAAGGGAGATGCATTTATTAGATACCATCCGACGGCGTGATTACATGTAATTATTCCACTATCTCCTCACCGCCTCAACCTGTGACCTGACTCGTTGGATGGCTCATCTGGCCCGCCGTACAGTAGGTACACTCGAGACTTTCGTAGCACATAGCAAGACTCCAGTCTCCATCTCCAAGGGTTCAAGTTAGAGTTAGAGCAGCAGCTTTCTTGGCAAACCGAGCCGAACTTTTATCCCACCTAAGAGTCCCCACCAACCCAGTCTATCGTGTACCTACACTGTATCGCATAACGCTCAGCATCCTCTCATCCTCACGCTATACGCCCTGACCGCGACCCTTAAACGACCATATTCTTCCAACCCATCGCTGGTCGGCGCACCGCAACGCTGCCGCTTGCATCACCATGGACGCTGCCGGCTTGAGGAGTCGCATTGAAGCCACGCTTGCAACCGATGCAGACCACCGCCGGCAGGCAGAGGTCGAGCTGAAGGCCGTACGTTACCTTACATCTGAGGGAGACTGTGGCGGGAGATCTGGCTGACACAACCTCTCAGGCAGAGGAGAACCCTGGCTTCCTCGACACCCTGTTGACTATCCTCGAAAACGAGCAAAATGCTGGTATCCGTCTTAGCGGTATGCACAAATAATTTTCCACCTGGGAGTTTTTGATTGGAGTGCCGGAAGGACGAACGGAACGTGTGGGAGCAAGAGCAGCATGAGGAGGAAGCGCGCTGACATGTGACAATTTATAGCGACCGTCTACTTCAAGAACCGCGTGACCAGGGGCTGGTCGAAACCCGAAGACACACCTGGCACGAACCCCGTCTCCGACGTAGAGAAAGCGGCCGTCCGCGCACGCCTTGTGCCCGTCCTCGCCCACGCCGCGCCGAACACCAGAGCACAGCTCGTCGTCGCCCTGCAGAAGATCTTGCACAACGACTTCCCGAAACAATGGCCCGATTTCGTCGACATCACGATGAACCTCCTGAACGGCAGCGACATGCCCTCCATCTTCGCCGGCTTGCAGTGCCTGCTCGCAATCTGCAGGACCTACAGATTTAAGCTGGGAGACAGTAGGGAGGACTTTGACAAGATCGTGGAGGCTACCTTCCCGAGACTGCTGGCGATCGGAAACGGATTGGTGGACGAGGAGAGCTTGGAGGCTGCCGAGATGCTGCGCACAGTTCTGAAGTCATACAAGCACGCCATCTACTTTGAACTGCCCATGCAGCTGCGATCACACCAGGCTATGGTGGACTGGTGCACGCTTTTCCTGCGCATTGTTGCCAAGCAGGCGCCTCAAAATGCTATGATGGAGGATCTGGACGAGAGGGAGCTCAACCACTGGTGGAAGTGCAAGAAGTGGTCTTACGTCAACTTGAACCGGTTGTTCGTGCGTTACGGCAACCCGGCCAGTCTGCAAAAGGGCAACGGCGACGATTACGCGGAGGTGGCCAAGACTTTCATCACAACATTTGCTCCGGAGATTCTGAAGGGATACCTGCAACAGATCGAGCGCTGGGTGCAAAAGCAGACCTGGCTGAGCAAGCCCTGTCTCTCGCACACACTCGCTTTCATGGACGAGTGCGTGAAACCCAAGACTATGTGGGATCACCTCAAGCCGCACATGCCGATCTTGATCGAACACCTGGTTTTCCCGGTCCTTTGCCAGACCGACGAGGATGTCGAGCAGTTCGACGACGAGCCCGCCGAGTATCTGCACCGTAAGCTCAACTTTTACGAAGAGGTTTCGGCGCCTGACGTTTCAGCTACCAACTTCCTCGTCACACTCACAAAGGCGCGCAGAAAGCAGACCTTCGAGATCCTGAACTTTATCAACAATATGGTCAGCAAATACGAGGCCGCGCCTGACGACCAAAAGAACCCCCGCGAGAAGGAGGGTGCCCTTCGTATGATTGGTACGCTTGCCAACGTTATCCTGGGCAAGAAGAGCCCAATCGCCGACCAGGTCGAGTACTTCTTCGTCCGACACGTCTTCCCCGAGTTCAGGAGTCCCCATGGATTCCTCCGTGCCCGTGCTTGCGATACCCTGGAGAAGTTTGAGTCGCTCGACTTCAAGGACCCGAACAACCTTGTCATCATCTACCGCAACATCCTCGAGTCCATGGCCGACCCTGCCCTGCCCGTGAGAGTCGAGGCGGCGCTTGCGCTCCAGCCGCTGATCAGACACGACCCTATCAGGACCATGATGCAGCAAAATATCCCCCAGATCATGCAGCAACTGCTCAAGCTTGCGAACGAGGTCGATGTTGATGCTCTCGCAAACGTGATGGAGGACTTTGTCGAGGTATTCGCCGCCGAGCTTACACCATTCGCCGTTGCTCTCAGCGAGCAACTTCGCGACACCTACCTCCGCATTGTCCGTGAGCTCATCGAGCGCAACAACACTAAGGAGGGCGAGGGTGACTACGGTGACTTCCTTGACGACAAGAGCATAACCGCTCTTGGTGTACTCCAGACCATCGGCACGCTCATCTTGACCCTCGAAAGCACACCCGACGTCCTCGCACACCTCGAAACCATCCTTATGCCTGTCATCACCATCACCCTGGAGCACAAGCTTTACGATCTCTACAACGAAGTATTCGAAATCATCGACAGCTGCACCTTTGCTGCCAAGACCATCTCGCCTACTATGTGGCAAGCATTTGAGTTGATCCACAAGACATTCAAGTCTGGCGCCGAGCTTTACCTCGAAGACATGCTTCCTGCCCTGGAGAACTTTGTCAACTACGGATGGAGAAGTCTCATGGAGAACCACCAATACCTCGATGCGGTTGTGGATATGATCCGAACAATCTTCAAGGACGACAAGGTCGGAGGCATTGACAGAATCTGCGGTTGTAAGCTTGCTGAGATCCTCATGCTCAACCTCCGTGGCGGAATCGACAACTACGTTCCTGAGTTCATCGGCATGGCCATGATCATCTTGAGTAGTGATGAGCTCAAGGTCAAGTCGTATAGAATTCACCTGATGGAGATGGTCATCAACGCCATCTACTACAACCCCAGATTGTCGGTCCACGTGCTTGAGAGCAATGGCTGGACAAATAAGTTCTTCAGCCTGTGGTTCTCAAGCATCGACAGCTTCACCCGCGTGCACGACAAGAAGCTCTCCATTGGCGCCATCACCCAGCTCCTCACTCTTCGCGCCGACGAAGTTCCCCAAAGTGTGCAGCAAGGCTGGCCACGACTCCTGCAGGGTGTCACTCGCCTGTTCCAGACGCTTCCTGCGGCTCTCAAGAACCGCGAAGAAGCTCAAAGGGAAGAGGACTTCGGCCTGGGCGACGACTTCGACGATGAGGAGGAAGACGATGAGTGGGAGGGTGAAGACTGGGACCACGAAGAGACCGAAGAGGCAATCGACGTCAAGGACGAAAGCACTGCCTACCTCGACTTCTTGTCCCAACAAGCGTCCAAATTCAACAGTGTTGCTGGCGACGACGACGAAGACGACGAGTTGGAGGAGGAGAGCCTGCTTGAGACACCTCTGGACCAGATGGAGCCTTACGGTCTGTTCAAGGCCGCTCTTCAGTGTAAGTTTTCGACCGATTTACCTTTGGTCCGTCCGCAATGTGCTAACAACAATTCTTTCCAGCTCTCTCCGAATCGCAACCCCAGCTCTACGCCCAGCTCACCGCCACCCTCTCACCCGAAGAGCAGCAAGTCGTCAAGACCGCTGTCGAGGAGGCAGACAAGATCGCACTGGCGCAGGCGCAGGCTCAGCAAGAAGGTGGGGCACCTCCTGTCCTCAACGGTGCTTGAGCTAAATGTTCTTTGCGACCCGAAGTGACCGGCCCGACGCCGCTCGCGAAGCTCGACTGAGAAAAATGCCCCTTCACGCCTGATTTGCACGACTTGTGAGGAGAGATGATACCCGTGGGAAAAAGAAAGTTTGACGGAGACCGGTGGGTTCGATTTGGTTTCGACGATGTCCAAGCTGTTGTGACTTGATGATGAGGAACCTGTTGTCTGTCTGTCGTCGGAAGCTGGCGTGGTGGCTGCTATTTGCTGCTATCCGCGGGCTTTGAGAGGTATGGCAGGGAAGCATGGTACATGTTATGGTATGGAACGGACTGATGTGGCATGATGGTTGGTGATAGGCGCATCCTTCACCGAAGGAAGAGTTGTTTTTCTTAGCATGCATATTTGGTTATCCCCCCTTTTGATTGGTTCCCTGCCGTTTGACCGGTTTTCTTTTCTTCTTCTCATCAACAGGTATCATATATTGCATGGCTAGGCGTTCCAAACCACAACCCCTTGTTCACTCTTTCTGGTCTGAGCAAGGCCTCTAGCGCCTTTGGTTGGACTTCTCGTCTCTGCTCTTTCTAAGGCGGCGGATAGAAGGGTAAGAGACGGGAAGAAGTCTGCCGTGACTCTGACGACTTTGGGTGACTTGAAGATCGATGAGGTGTGTACGAATCGCCACTCACATTGGCAATGACATGTGCCTATGAACATCCACGTGAGTGAACAACCGCACAAAGGTCAACCCTTGGTCGAGAATCACTCCCGGGTTGCACGACGGTGGATAGACGGAATGGGGGGAATAGGAGAGCTCTGGCTGAATGCCGACATCCCTCTCTCTCTCTCTTCTTCTGCCTCGTCTTCCATACTTTCGAATCCGCGGCTTTTTGCTTGGGTGTCCGATGGGAAAGCAGCCTGATGAGTGAGTGCCCTTCTCTCTTTTCTTGTTTGCTTGCTTTCACCCGGTCCTTTCCTCCGCGGTGTGTTCCGGGTGAGTCTCCGATTACTCAAAAGTTTTCAGGACGGGCCTTCAAAGCCTGGCTGAGAGTGATGGAAGTTGGAGTGATGGGGGATTTGCCCCGTCTCGACAACAGACGAGCGTACCTGCTTGCTCTAATTGCTCAAAGAAGTGGCTACATGTATCTAGAACGAATGTCTGCGCGCGCGTCTGGACTCACGACACAAACAAAGCAGGCAGGCACGTGTGCAACGGGCTAGACCGTGCTAAGCTGGCCCAATATCAGCGAGCTCTGGATGAATTGGCTGGACCGTACCGGTGAGCGGGGCGGATGAATATGGAAGACAAGCCACACAGAGTGAAAAAAGAGAACTAGGATCCTTCGACTTAAGGCGACTTCCGAGAATACTCGCTCCGATCCGAACGAGAATAATAATATAGCACGAGACAAGACAAGCCGGAAAGGGCTGCATCGATGGCTATTGGCAGACAGGCGAAGCTTTTTGTTGGCTAGACTTGCTCTGGCTCTGGCTGGGTCTTACTCACTCGCTAAACATGTGCGGCGGCAGACCGGCATCGCGTCTGGTTTTCTGCAGGATAGAGTAGCAGGAGAGCACGCGCACACCGCGCTTCCGTTCGATATGTTGGTGTTGGACAAAGGGGTTGGCGTCTGGCGTGCTTAGACGTTGGCTTCGAGAATGTGTTGGTTAGTCAACACTATTCCCTGCCGTCGGTGCCGTCGCCGTCGATTTTCAATTCGACTGGGCTGAATTCTTTTTCCCATTTTGCCGGGACGCTGGGAGCGGACGAGGAGATGGCGTGCAAGCCTAGCGAGCCGCCTTCACATGTATAGAGATTGGGATGTATGATGGGTACGAAGACCAACCACGACAACAACAATAACCGTGGCCGCCAAGGGCGGACGGCCAGTCATTTGGTCAATCACGAGATGAAATTGACGGGCCGCCAGAAAAGATCGTATGTTCCCAATAGTTGACATTCCTTCCGGATCAACGCGCCGGCGAGAGTAAGATCTAATTGTGGCACGGTCACGACCAGCAAAATAGGCGCTTCTGATTCATCAAGCAGCAGCAGCAGCAGCACCAGCAGCAGTACTAGTAAGCACATTCACTCACAGAAGGCGTGTACCTATTTGAAGCTAAGGGCGTGCCCACAACCAGGATGAGCGTTGCTTCCCATCGGTATTGGGCGAAGAGAGGGATAGGATTCGGGGAAGGCTGAAGCAAACAAGCAATCAGCCGCCAAGCGAGATTTGAGATGCAGTGTTATAGCACTTCTGCCTCATCGCATATTAAAAGTCTGTTGACATGGTGGTAGTACCAGTGATCTTCGTGTGTCCAAACAGTATTTGCACCAGCGAGATACCAGAGGACATGTTCCAGCATCTCGCCGGACTCGACTTTCGCAAGCAGTAGTATCAACGGCTTCAGTGTGTCTTCAAGGTACCAGTAAGATAGCCATCAACTCACAAACCCTGTGATATACGGAGATGGGTACCATCACCTACATCTCGCTTCGTCGTCCCACGCGCGTGTGCATTTGCATTTGCATCTGCTCGGGACGGCGGGACGATCTGGATTGGGGAAGATTTCTGGCATGGTCCACGGTGGTTGGTAGTTGGTAGCTGTAGCTACAGTTAGCCTGGCAGTTTTGGCTTGCATGTACATACATTGCGAATACCAAGGCGGCTAAATTGGTTGGTGGCTACAGAGTAACTCGGAGGCAGTACCTCACACGCGACTAGGTTGGCCGGGGGTCCAAGACGGGCTTGGTGCGAAAAGCCTCAAAAGGCCCGTGTGTCGTGTTGGAAACACTTGGCTGGGGAGGCGAGATGGGAGAGGGAGATTGGGTGCTGCATTGTTTCGATGGGGATGAAAGCGCGTGGTCATGAGATTTAGTTGATGAGCACGTGGTTGATTTCTTTATGTCGACACGGCTGAGGTTGAAAGGAGAGGAGGAGGGAAGTGAGGTCAAAGTGGTGGAGAGGGAGTCAAAGGCACGGCTCCGACCGAGGCAGTCGCGTAAGTTAGGTACAGCAAGGTCACGAGTCACGAGATCCATATCTCCTCATGTCTCAGGTGGACTCCACGTCCCTCCTCAAGCCCAACCCATGTCTTTTCCTTGTTCTCCCCACGAGACTCGAGGAGCCCCATGGGGAGAGGCGGCACGGCATGGCCTGCACCGGTACTGGTACAGTACTACTGTACCGCAGAGCACATGGGGGACTATACAGCACTAACTACCGTCTACGGTTAAATTGTTTTCGTCTTCCCTTTATTGCATCCTCTCGCTTACAGCCGCCAGCGTTCTGCAGGGCGAATGACACGCCGGGCCGCCCTTGACCAGCAGCAAGCCCAGCGCAGTCCAGCTGGTCGAGGCCATGTTCGGCTCGCAATTGAGCCTGATATCCATGCCGTGCCACACATCTGACTACCTTACCCTCGTTTCGCTCCATTGAACTGCGCGCGCGTGTAGACGGCACGATCTGCCTGCTGCACCATGTCGCCGCCTGCAGACGCTATATAGTACTATGCCATGGCCTGCTCTTTGTCCCTTTGTTTCCGCCTCCCTCTCCTCAGGCTGAGTCGCATCTCTCAATCCCTCGATCTTCTTCTTCTCCAGTCAGCAAACCAACTGACCGGTCACCTACACTCGCTATGGCTCCCAACATCTCCGCCCCCAAGACCGATGTCGTGGCCGACGTGCAGGCCGCGGCCCCGGTCTTCCCCAGAGTCAACTGGAAGAAGTCGCCTAACATGAGGAAGCTCTACTTCTACGCCGCTGTCCTCTGTATTGCCTCGGCCACTACTGGTTACGATGGGTGAGTGGCATTGTTGTAGCGCCAATGGCTAGTAGATCTCACAACTGACTCTCCACGACAGTTCCATGTTGAACGCCATGCAGTTCTTCCCGTCCTGGGTGAGCTACATGGACACTCCCTCCGGTGTGACCCTCGGCCGTCTCAGCGCCATGTACCAGATCGGTTCTCTCGTCTCGCTTCCCGTCGTGCCCTTCATCTCGGATCACTACGGTCGTCGTATGCCCATCATCATCGGTTGCACCATCATGGTCATTTCCGCCTCCATCCAGACTGCCGCCATCAACCTGCCCATGTTCGAGGGCGCCCGTTTCTTCATGGGTTTCGGCAACTCGCTCGCCCAGCTCTCCGCTCCTCTGCTCCTTACTGAGATCTGCCACCCTCAGCACCGCGCTCGTATCACTGCCGTCTACAACTGCTTGTGGAATGTCGGTGCCCTGATTTGCTCGTGGATCTCGTTCGGCACTCAGTACATTGACAACGACTGGTCGTGGAGAATCCCGACTCTGATCCAGGCTTTCCCCTCCGTCATCCAGCTCATGTTCATCTTCTGGATCCCCGAATCTCCGCGTTGGTTGCTCTCCAAGGAGAGGACCGAGGAGGCCCTTCAGGTTCTCGGAAAGTACCACGCTGACGGCAACATCGACGACCCTCTGGTCCAGTTCGAGTACGAGGAGATCAAGGAGACCATCCGCCTCGAATTCTACGCTAAGAAGAGCTCCTCCTACTTCGATTTCCTCAAGTCCAAGGGCAACAGGTACAGACTCATGCTCATCATCTCCCTCGGTCTCTTCTCGCAGTGGTCCGGCAACGCCCTCTTCTCCTACTACGCCAACAAGGTCTACGAGGCAGCCGGTGTCGCAGGCTCCCAAGCCGGTCTCGGTCTCGATGGTGGCAACAAGGTTCTCTCTCTGATCGTCTCCATCTCCTGCGCCATGCTGTGTGATCGCGTCGGTCGCCGCCCTCTCTTCCTCGCCGCCACCGGAGGTATGCTCTTGTGCTTCATGGCCGCCACTATCGCCGGCTCCCAGTACAGCAAGACCGAGAACCAAGGCACCGGCATCGCCGTCATCGTCTTCTTCTGGATGCACGGTGTGTGCTACGCCTTCGCCTGGTCCGGTCTCCTCATCGCCTACACGGTCGAGATCCTGCCCTTCAAGCTCCGCGCCAAGGGCATGATGATCATGAACGTCGCCGTCAACGTCGCCCTCGTCATGAACAACCAGGTCAACCCCATCCCCATGGACGGCGTCTGGAAGGGCACCGAGTGGAAGCTCTACTCCGTCTACACCGCCTGGATCGCCCTCGAGCTCGTCTTTGTCTACTTCTTCTACGTCGAGACCAAGTATGTTTTTACCCGCCACGCTCCCCCCTTTCCATTATATACTTTGATTGCTGACTTTGAATTACCACAGGGGCCCCACTCTCGAGGAAATCGCCCGCATCTTCGACGGCGACCAAGCCGAGGTCGGCATCGCGCACGTCAAGGACCACCCCGAGCTCTCCAACGAGCGCTACGACGAGAAGCGCTCGTCCGACGCCGTCGAGCAGCACGAGACCATCTCGCACAAGGTTTAGAGAAAAGAGGTGGGGCTGGGCCGTTCCATGTTTGGATCGACTTTGTTGTTCGCCGCACCCGCGCGCGTTGGTTTATTCTTGTTGTCTTGACAGGTCTTCTGTCGCGTTCGTTCCTCTCTTGTGGCCCGACGGATCGGGGCGCGGAAGATGTGTGATGGGAGGGATGGGTTGCTGATGCACACATCTTTCTGTTGTCTTCGTTCGTTGGGGCCGCAAATAATCTTATGATATCCTCCAATCGCTGAATAATGCCTGCTTTTGAGTCATGATGTTTGCTCTTCTTTGTTGCTTTTTGTGACATGTCCTGCCTACTACTTTGAATTTCCCGCGGTCTCTTTGAGATTTCTCTCCGCCGCCCACTCATAGGACAGGCGATGTTGTTACTTCGATTATCATGTCAGTCTGGTGATATGTCATATAAAGTGAAGCAAGAACAGAAATGAAGTGAAGTGAAGTGAAGTGGAATAGAGTTCTCGCGCCTACGTGCCTACGTGGTAAATCTTACCCACTTGCCCCACCTGTCTTTGGCGGAGTAATGAGGTGAGGTAGGCGCAACTCGTGAATATTGAATGCCGAAAGAGTTTGTATGTTCACATGGTATCAAATCGAACAATCTTCCTACCGCACACCGCGTGAGCACGTGAGATGCCAGGTGACATGGTAAGAGACATGGGCAGGCTGTAGGCAGCATGCAAATGCCAGGTCACATGTGCCGTAGGCAACTCCTATTGCTTCCTTTTCCGAGTGGTAAGACGAAGCGTGAACCTCGCTTGCTTGTGAGGATTCGCTTATGAGGCCGTGAAGGATCCGTGAGATGTGCATCACGTGTGTTTTAATAGGACTTTTGTTCCTTCACGGAACGGGGTGGGTGTGTCGTCTAAATCAGGTACATGTATACCTGATAGATAGATAGGCGGGGACTCGGCGGCCGAGGCATTTTTCTTCTCTGTCGCTCGTGTTGGTGTTTTGTAGAGCTACACGGAGAGTGGATCGTAATGACCACGAATAGTAGAGGATTAGTTGGTGATGACGCTGATGATACTGTATTGACGATGATGCGGTGGCTGCCCGGAAGCAACGCGAGGATACGTGTGTGATTCAGTTGAGGAGTTGTTGGGAAGTCTACAGCACGACTCAGGAGTCTGCAGCACACGTTGACGAGAAGACTACTGTACTGGAGTCCTCCGAAAGGCAAGTCGATCCCCGTTGGCTATGAATGTTTTCATGTGATGATGACGCTGATGATGATTACTATTAGTGAGCCTGTGACTAGTCGACTGGGCTTTGGAAGATTCCAAGGCGGCCGTTTCTGCAGCCCATTATTTCCAATTCTAGGACTGTCAGGGCGAGCGGATGGGCCAACGCCGGAGTTCCCTTTTTCGTGACCAACCCTTTTTCCTCGTCCGCGCCGGCTCTGCCTGCCTTGGACTTGGCCGTGGCTTGGAAGCGTCGGGAGTTACTTACTGCTTGCTTGGAGAAGTGTATTCACACAGTGTTACTCTGTGATCGTATACATGAGGCGAAGCAGCAGTTTGGATGAGACATGTGTGCTGATAAGACATGCATGTGTTTCACACGGAATCTCAACATGGAATTATCCCATGTCTTGCGAGGAAGAGTTATGAGGCGTGGTATTAATAATATGCACGCGTGTATGCAGGCTCTTCCGGCGAAGACACGAGAATCGCGTGCGCTATTCGACGACGCTATTCAACGGGGAAGGCGCGGCAGAGGACGGGAGGGAGGAGGGCGATGGGAGAGGAAAGGCTTAGAAGAAAGAGGAGAAGCAGAGGAGAGGATCGGAGAGAGGGTCAGCTCGAGGCAGCAGTTGAGTGGTGGGTGGTGGACGGCGAGTGCAAGCTTGTTCGTGAAATAGTGACATCGATTGGCACGCGCAGAGATTTCGACGAGGGAGAGCCCGCAGCTGCGGCCATCAGACTCTGTGGTGTTGGGGATTGTGTTATTGTCATTGTTGTCCTTTCTCTCCCTCCCTTCCTCATATCCTGCAATCCTTTCATTACATTATTCAACATCACTTTCACTCCTCTCACACACACATCCAAGAAGGTCGTCTCAGGCAAAGCGGCAATCTCGGCAGTGTCCGGGCATAGCAACGCAAGGCAAAAGCAGGTGGTCGTCAGCGAAGGGGAAACGAGAAACGAGAGTGGCCCGTCGCTCAAGGGTCAACGCTCGCATCGCCTCGCTCACCCGGCTAGTCTCTCCCGTCTCTCTAGCCTGAGCCTGGCCTGTCCTCCGGTCTCTCTCACTCAGACTCTCCTCTCTCATCACTCACTCTCTCTCTACGCACTCCTCCTCTCCCGGCCTGAGCCTGCGTGTCAGTCAGTGTCTGTCCTTGTTTGCAGGCAGCCAACAGTTCTGTTTGATTTCATTATTGCAGATCCTGTTCGCACCGCAGCTCTCAGCACTGTTAGGACCTCTTCACTGCAGGCCCGCCTCCTACCGCCTCGACGCATCGCTCCTGCCTTCCAGTCTGCCTGTCTGCCTCGCACCCACAAGACCGAGAAGCGACACGACAGCATTCCCGCGGCTTCATTTCTGAGCTGCCAGGCACCGACTTTGTCAAGCGCACTCATCAAACACCTTGCGCCGCCCATCAACTCTCCCTCGCACCACCTGGCATCCACCTCACCTCACCTTGGCTCAACTCTGACTCCCTTTGACCTCGCCGCACCTGCGACAGTCTCGCTTCATTCAGTCACCCTGCGCCAACACCAACAACGCCAACGCCAATCCAACACCCTTCGCCTACGGACGACCTATTCACTTAGCCACGTCCTCGCCGAACGAACAAACGCACCGCCGCTTCCGACTTGACTCCCGCGCTTTGCGACGTCATTTCCTCCAATTCAGAGACACAACACCTCTCACCTAATCTTACCTTGCTCGTCGTCAACCGCAACCCGCCTGCGACTGTCTTCGTTGCGACACACGTTTGCTGACGGTCCTTACACTACCAAAAGCACAACATTCCATTGCATGACTAGTCGTCAATAGACCCTGTGCCCTCACAAATACAGGCGCTCCGTCTGTGACGGCGCATCAGAAAGCAAGAAACGGTCCGTTGGTCACCGGTGAACTTCCATCTCGCGCAACATCCGCTGACACCCCATTCAGGCAGTGTTAACCACACGCCGTTTCTTCTTTTGACACCTCTGCAAGCATGCCGGCCTTCTATCCGCGCTCGCAACAGGCGACTTCACACCCCCTGACTCCTCCGGACTCTGGTTCTGGTTACGGGTACAGCAACATGCACTACCCACAAGAGCCCTTCGTGCCCGCGCACCCCATCGGATCCGCTCGCCATGATAGCGCATATGACTACCAACAGCACAGTTACATGCAGCCGTCTGTCGCACCCGCGCCTCCGAACTACCAATACCAGTCCGGTGGCTTCCAGCCGACCACGAGCCTGCCGCCCATCTCCAGTTACTACGAGCCCATGGGTGCGCCCATTCTCCCGCCGCTGCGGATGCAAGAGCACATGTCCTTCAGCGAGGACTACCAGCAAAGGCTTCAACAGCAGCAGGAACAACAGAATGCCGTTCTTCGCGAGCAACAACGCCAGGCTGCCAAAGAGGAGAAGGCCACTGGCGGCGTCTCTGCAAAGCTTGACTACGACATGGATCGCATGACAGACTTTGTCACGCACTATACCCAGAAGATGTATGACCTTCACCTCTCCCCATTCTGCTTTGCAGATGTTGACATCATTCGAAGCTTTAATCAGCAAGTCACAAGCCAGCCTTCATTCCGCAAATGGGTCCATGCCGTCCTTTCCGCCACAAGACTTCCATCAGCTACCATCCTGCTGAGCTTGCACTACCTGTCCGAGCGCTTCAGACTGCACCCCACGTCCATTCCTACTGGCGAGAACCAGATTTACCGCCTGCTTGCTGTATCGCTCATCCTCGGCAGCAAGTTCCTCGATGACAACACCTTTGTCAACAAGTCCTGGTCCGACGTCACCTCGATCCGTGTCAAGGAGCTTAACGCCCTCGAGATGAAATGGCTATCATTGATTAGCTATCACTTGCACGTTGAGCTTGAGGACGGCCTTCAAAGCTGGCTTGATGCATGGAAGAAGTACGACGAAGAGCAGATCGTGAAGCAGCAAGCCGCTACAAGACTCTCGCCTCTTGACACCAACGTCAATCGTCACCAGAGCACCCGGGACCGCTACTCGCCTTACCCGACCTCTTACAACGGCAGCGCGACTCGCAGTTACGGCACTCCTTCGTCCACTCGCTCTTCGCAGTACCTCAACACGCCTTACACTTCGGCCGATCCGTGGGCATCCACTGAACGCCAGAACTACGAGAACCCCTACAAGCGTCAGCAAAGCTACCCCACCCTCACCGACATCGACGAGGCGAACCGCAGGGCTTCCCAAGAGCGTGACCACGCCCATGCCATGTACAACAACTACCAGCTGCCGTCGATCGCCAACTCGTACTACCAGCCCGCCGCATACAACCAGTCGGCATGGGATGGATACAGCTGGAACAACACCATGCATCGTGCCGACTGCACCTGCGCCACCTGTGCTTACCAACAGCACTACCGACCCTACCCTATGGCACACAGCTACTCGGCACAGCCTGTCATGGGCTAGGCTCGACTCATTCCTGTTTACCTGCATATATTGCCAGCGTTTCGATTTTCCGACCTTGTCCATTCCCGCGTCACGTGGATTCACGGCGCCTGCGATTGTTCGATTGCATAAAAGCCCTCACGGCCTGGTCTCGAAGCTCTTTCGGCTTCTGGATACGGCTATGGTGTTCTCTTGCCGCGACTACGGTACGACTGCTCAGATCCTGGATGGTCCTTCCGTGCGCGCGACCAAAAAAAGCTCTTCGCCTGTTGTCCTCGATTTCCCGTCATCAATTTCTGCTATTCTCTTTTTTGTCTTGCACAGCGTAAACGGGGCGGACGGTGATCCGAAAGGGGTGGGGATTTTTCCAACAAAAAACGCTTTCTTGCTTTTTGATATCACATTTTATTTTGACGGAGCGGGCAAGGAAAGTCTTCTACTACAGGTTGCTTGTTTAGCATGGCGTTGCTTGGGCTTGTTCTCTTCTCGTGTTTCTTTTCTCTGCTGCTGCTGTCTGCTGCTGCTTGCTTTTCCCCTCCCTACCATCACCAAAACTGTTCACTCTATTTCTCACGCAGGGAGGGAAAGACTAAAAGAAAGAAAGGGGACCATAAAACATCATTCGGGTACTGGGAGGATTTCCAACAAATTCGAGAAAAGGGATTGCAGCATTCTTGATTCATTTCTTCTTCTTCCTTGCTCATTGGTGGCCTCGTCTCTTTACACCTAGATCGTGGCGACCTTTTTGCAGCTTTCCCCTTTCTTTTTGGCTGCTTTTTGGCCGCTTTGGTTGAATGATTGGTGTGCTTTGCTGCTTGTGGTCGTTTTCACTCCAAAATGTTCATTCCGTAGCCCACAATACCAAAATGGCTCCTTTTCTTTTTTTCTTACAATACACGATATTACACTATACATCCTTCTTTGCGTCTTATCTGAGATCATGATTTCGTCGCTTCGATTTTCGATTCCGTATCATCAAATAAATCCACTGAGATCGCAACTGGGCCACAGCTTCTCGCAGGGAGAAGCACCTAGAAAAAAAACAAAGTTCCCGCTGGTTTGGTTTAGTTACATGAGGTTGGGCTGAAATCACACGGTGATCAGCGCGTTCGAAGCACACAAACACGAATCGCACCCATTCGATTGCGTGAATCCTATTATTATTGCGTAGGTAGGGAACATGTCTCGCAGCCCAGCGCGGGCGCGTTCGAGTCACTTTTGGCGAAACCCTCGTGGCTAACGCTTGGTGGTGGTGGTGTTTGTTTGTCTCACGATGCCCAGCCCTGCCACCACCACCACCGACTTCAGATACGCAGGATATTCACTACCTACTGCAGTCCTTTCTACCTACCTACTCGTCCACTGTGCGCGTGCTTTTTCTCTCGCATCTTTCAATAATCACTGATTTATTTTGCTCGCTTTGCGGTTCTTGTCGCGTCGCGTTACTTCTTCCTTGACTTTGATTGCCGATACCAGCCTGGGAAAAACTGTGTTCACCTGTTCACCTAAACCATCCGGCTCCGGCTCTGGGCCCGGCTCTCTAGACGACCTACCTATATCTCTCTCTGGACTCCGACATCTTTCCAAGCGACCCAAAACACCAGTAACAACATCCGGCGAGATGAAATAGAGCTATTGAGAGGAAATCACTAGGAAGATGCGCGCTAGAGTACAACGTCCGAGTTGTCGTATCTAGGTCCTGGAGTATCTCATTTCGAGACTGAGCAAAAAAACGTGGTGTGCCGGAAAAGACTCGTTCGCCGCTGTGCCTGCCTATCTGCCACTCTCGTACCTGCAGCGAAAGTAGAGCAAGGGTGATCCTGGCGATAACGAAATCCTCAAAATTAAAATACCCGATTCGTTGCGATTCACGGAATAATACTGCAGCATCACCTGGAGAAAAACATCCCGAAATCACCCCAATCACCAAAACAAGGAAAGAACCAACAACACCACGAAAACACACGCCAGAGGCAAGGAACTTGTCAAAAAAGGTGCAAAAAATATATCACTAAATGTCGCGCGCCCCGCCCTCACGGCGCGGCGCCTCACCACTCCCCCCCGGAGGACCACCGCGCTCCTTTGCCGGCTCCTACAACGGTGGCGGCGGCGGATTCCCAGGCAACCCGCCGCCGCCGCCCTTCTCCCAGGGCCCACCAGGCCCGCCGCCAGCACACTCCGGCTTCCTCGAAGCCCCTCCGCGCCCTCGCCCGGGCAAACGCCTCATCCTCTGCGAAGACGGCACGTGGCAGACTTCGGACGGGAATATTGCCCAGAAGCGGCGGACGAGCAAAGTGGTGGGAGGGATTACCGCGGCCGCTGCGAGTCCGAGTAACGTTGTGCGGTTGGCGAGGGCGATTCGGCCGGTGAGTCGGGATGGGATTCCGCAGGTTGTTAACTACCATGTTGGGGTGGGGGTGGGAGGGGGGGTTGTTGATAAGGTTTATGGGGGGGTTAGTGGGGAGGGTGAGTGTTTTCTGCTTTTTTCTTTTTCGATTCTTTAAGTCTCTCAAGATTGGTCCTTTGGGCTCTGGTCAAGCGGTCTCAAACGCGAGAGCTCTTGATCGATCTGGAATGAGTCTTCCTGCTCGTTTTGACATCATCAAACTAACCAATCTTCCTTTCCAAACAGGCATAGCGGAGATCGTACGAGCAGGCTACCAATTCCTCTCAGGCAACTACGTGCCCAACGACGAGATTTTCATCTTCGGCTTTTCGAGAGGAGCCTTCACAGCCCGCAGTATCGCAGGTTTGATCGACAACGTCGGCGTCCTGACCAAAGAAGGCCTGCCATATCTCGCCGAGATCTTCCGCGACGTGCAGCATCGCCACAACGAAAACTACAGACCGAAGAACCCGGACGAACCATTCCCTAACAAACCCAGCGTCCTAGACCCCCGATACGCCGAAGAGCTCGAGCGCAGAGGCCTAACCAGACTAAACGTACCGATCAAAGTGGTCGGGGTCTGGGACACAGTCGGCTCACTAGGGACGCCCAAAATCGGCTGGCTGCGGCGTCTAGGTCTGCAATCATCCGCTTCTAAAGAACATTCTTTCTACGACACGAGCCTCTCCAACTGCGTCGAAAATGCTTTCCAGGCTCTCGCGCTAGACGAAGAACGCTATGCTTTCTCGCCCGCCCTGTGGGAGAAGTTCCAGGGCAACACCACCACTCTGCGCCAGGTATGGTTCCCGGGCGCGCACTCGAACGTCGGCGGCGGCGCCTACGAAGACCAGCAGATCTCCACCATCTCGCTCGCGTGGATGGTTTCGCAATGCACGCCTTTTCTCGACATGAACGAGGATTACGTCCTGGACCAGTGGGAGGCGGTCGAAGATTTTGCGGAGAAGGCGGGCGAGAAGCCGCGGCCCTGGGGCTTTGGGAAGATCCTCAATGGCATGGAGGGGATTTATGCGTTGGGCGGCACCAAGATCCGCACGCCGGGGAGGTATATGGTGACGGATCCCGAGACGGGCGCGACGACTCACGAGGCGCTCGAGGATACTCACGAGTATGTGCACCCGTGCGTCAGAGCGCGGTTGAAGCTCGGCGGGCCTGGGCTGAGCGATAGAGGCGTGTACATGTGCGATGCGCTACGGGATTGGAAGGTCAACATCGAGTATCAGGATGGCGCGAAGAGGCCCAATGTTTATTGGAAGCTAAGGACCAAGGATCGCAATGTCTCTACGCGAGTTATGCCGGAGGCGCCGTTATGGGGGATTGAGAAGGAGTTGTTGGATTATGATCCCGAGACCGAAGAGTTTGTTATGAGGCCGCCGGATGAGTCGAGGAGGAGGTCGAGAGGGCGGAAGGAGAAACGGAGGCGGACGCCGGAGGGGTGAGGATGCTCTGGTTGGACTCGCCTTGCGGAAAGTGCGACCGGACCACCTGCCAGATTCCAGCTACTCAGCACCGCCCGATTGATACAATATCGCGGGAGAAGTCAGCATGCCCGATACACAAAGTATCATGGATTCACTCGGCATAGCGGACAAAGGAAAGTGTCGCTCTCGACATCGCAGATGCGTACAGCTCCGCAAAAGCACATGCAGCACTGCCTCACTTCGCCTTCGGCTTCCTAATGACAACAACGCCGTTGTCTTGCAGCTGCCAGCCAACACCGCTCTTGGTCAGCTCCTCCCACTTGGCATCAGCCGACCGCTCGACAAACACCCTGTCAGCATTCAAATAACTCCGGCCCAAGCACTTCAGCACATGCAACCGCATCCGCTCTTCCGCGAAATCCATCAAAGCCCGCTGATACCCATCCACAGCGCGCCTGATCCGCCAAAACCGAGGCCAGTCATCGTGCACCAGCGCCTTCAAAACTGCCGCCACGCGCCGATCTTGGTGGTCGAATTTCACTTTGAGCGCAAAGGCTTGCACCAGCTCGTTCTGCCGGCACGCCAGGTCTAGGATCATGTACCCAACGTAGTCGCGGAGTTCGAGCGGTGATAAAGGCGTTTGGGCGTGAATCGAATGCACCAGGTGTAGTAGTGTTGGCTGGTAGGATTCCCACGAGCGCGTCAGGATGCTGGCTTGTGCGATGAACATGTAGGCGCGCTGGGCGAAGGCGTCGCGGCGGCGGGAGCCGAGGATTCCTTCGCGGAGGCGGCGCATTGCCATTAGGATGTTGGGGAGGTCGTTGGAGCGTTCGCGGGGCTGTGTTGTTGGGCTTGGAGGTTGTGTTGTGGGTTGTTGACTGACATCTGTCTTTGAGGCTGGAGGTTGCGTGCTGCTTGCCGCTGTGGGGTGTTGAATAGATAGTGAGGCGAAAGCAGATTCGAGATCTTCGCCACCGGTGGATGAGGCACAGAATTTCATGTACCGTTCTACGATCTTGGTGTAGTAGCTTTCTTGTGTTTTGTGATCGTGCAGTCTTGGCTTCCGGGTCAGTGAGACTGACAGCCGTGTTTACGTTGGAAGCGCATGCAAACAAGACGTTTGTCAAGAACTCACCTGTTGTCTCCCTTCGAAGGCAACCCGTAGACATCGAGAGGATCAATCGTGACAGGTTTCAGTCGATTCCATGCCCCTGACGGGCCTCGCCGCGCCTGGGATCGGTTTGACGACGCTGAGTGATGACTGTCCATTGTCGAAATCTTGAGGCCCGTCTTCAATAAGCTGAAAGACTTCGCTCGTTCGCTTGGTTTGGATTTTGTGAAGAGGTGGAGTACATGTACCCATGTAGTTCGTGCACGGCACGGTCAAGAACGAATCTCAATCTAGACGGATTGGAAGTTGCAATGTGTGTCAAGGACAAGGAGGAGCAAGGGAAGTGACGTTTGTCGAATTCGGCGAGGCGGGCGGGCGCCAACGAGACGTCTTTCAAATCGGCCTCTCACCGGGTTACGCCCGTAGATACAATCCATCAGACCACTGCTGGCCTCAACAAGAAGTGCAGGTCACCTAGTATCATATTTCTTCTTTGCTTGATCTCATGATGCCGACAATCTTGAACTCGACATAAACCACAGGAAATCCTAGCACGAACGCCGAAATTCTAAAGAAGAAGCAATGCCTTCCAACAGCATAGCCAACGACGAGAAAAGCACCACAACCAAAACTAACATCTCCCCCCTCACTGTGTCCTGGAAAGATCTCCCCCTCTGGCAACGCGACAACCACCACATCCATACCGGCTACCGCCCCGCCTCCAATTCCTTCACCCGCAGCATCGCCAGCCTGACATACCTTCACAACGAGACTGTAAACGTCTACTCGCACCTCCTCGGCGCCGTCCTAGCCCTGCTCTCCGGCTCATACGTCTACGGCTCCGTCCTCAAACCCCGCTACGATGAATACGCCACAGCGGAGGATGTGAGGGTGTTCTCTGCGTTTTTTGGCGGTGCGGTGCTTTGTTTGGGGATCTCCGCTGGGTATCATTTGCTTTCGAATCATAGTCTGTGGGTTGCGGGGTGGGGAAATCGGGCGGATTATTTGGGGTGAGTTTTTGTTGCGCTGTGCTGTGTTGTTGTTGGGGACTTGCGAAGGATTTGAGGAGTCTTGACGGGTTTGCTGACTCTTGTGATCTAGGATCATTCTGCTCATTTGGGGCAGCTTTATTCCTTCGATCTTCTATGGGTTCGGGGGTGATATGGGAATGGTGAGGGTTTATTGGGTGATGGTCAGTACCTATCGGTTCTCTTGTTTCCTCCAGAACGTTACAACGAGTTGGGCATTCGCAAAATCTAGAGCCAGCACACTGACTCAATATACTAACAGATCACGAGCATTGGAATGGCAACTGCCATCGTCGTGCTGTTTCCACAATTTCGCACGCCAGCCTGGAGGCCTTTCCGCGCCTTCATGTTCGTCGCTATGGGCCTGAGCGCTGTTGTGCCTGTGTTTCACGGCATTCGGGTCTTTGGTGTAGAACGATTGAACCAGCAAATGGGTCTCTCCTGGCTCGTCACGCAAGGGTTCCTGTACATTCTCGGAGCCGGCATTTACGCTGTAAGTGGACCGCCGCAATCCATCGCCGGCATTGTAGCGAAGGACTGACTGACTGACATATGACCACAGGCTCGAGTTCCAGAACGATGGTCCCCAGGCTCCTTCGACATCTGGGGCAGTTCGCATCAGATCTTCCATGTATTGGTTGTGTTGGCCGCTGGTGCACATTTAGTTGGCTTGCTGAAGGCGTTTGACTATTCGCACAGCTCAAGGGAGATGGCTGATTGAAACCTCTTTGGGTGAGATTTGCATACCTACATCTTCTCTGCAACAACATCGCACAGAGTTGTTCTCGAAGAGCTGAAGCATGCAAGGAAGGATGTCGTGTTCCTTCCACGGCTAATCGTACTGTACGAGAGTAGTACTCGGTACAGTTTGTCGTCCCGACTGGAACAGTGATGTTGTCGCACACATCTTCGAACATTTCCCACTACTCCGGGACGACTATTACATCAGTGTGCATTGTCCGAGGCGGCGTTGACTCCGTTGGTTATGGGTTGTGGGTCGGGTAGGTTGAGAGGATTTCCGGAGGGACCTAGCGCGGGTTACGACCATCAGGTAGACTATGTGTACTACTACTGTAATTGGCCACGTTCGAGTTTGACAGTACACGACGGCTCGGGTCTGAGGTTGATGATGATGATACATGGAGGTAGGTAGGTCTACAGCCCGGACTACGACGGTGGTGATGAGACGGCACGGCTGCCTGCCCTGTGAGACGCTGGGATCTCTGGAAAAGAAGACGGACTCGGCAGTCGAATACGTTGCTAGACGTGCGGCCTCCGGCGACCTTGGCGTGACGTGTAGGAGTCGGGCACGCGTGGTGGTGGTACATGAGAGTACGTACCATGTACTTTTGAGTTTTCTTTGTAGTATACTGAAGACGATGGTTTTACGTTGGGACGTTGGACTACTCGAAAGAAGGGTCAGATTTTGGGTTTGAAGGTTACGACACGATACCCCTCTAACTCGGTGTTAGGTAGATTGCCCCACGGAAGGATTTATGTAAGGCAGGCAATCTACGTGAGATGGTGGCGCATGAGGAAATTGATGAGATGCATGCGGCACTTTAGTGAAAGAAGAATCGGAACGGACATGAAAAGCGTGGCGAGCGTGTGGCGCACATGCCATGGTGAGTGGAGAGAGATTCGGGAGAAGTAGAGAATAGAAGAGGCTAACGATGTGAAAGAGCTAACTAGAACAATGATGGCAAGGCTAACGAGAGCAAGGCTAAGATGACATGGGCAAGGCTTGTTTGCAAATGTCAGGACGGTGCGCTGGGCAACGACGAGATGATGGTCGACGGTGCGAAGCGTCGCAGTGAGACCGAACAATCATCACGGTGACACAGCAGGAGTGCAGATTATCTGTCGCGGTTGTGTCGTTGGAATTTCATATAGCGACTTTATCCTCCTACTGCATTATTACATGTACGAAATGCGAGTCAGGGATCACGGATCACGGATAGTACGGGTGGCTTGGCCATGAAATACGACACCCATTTCTGGATGTTATGTCATTGTTAACGAACAAAACGAGACATAGGTCATCGAGCTCTTCAAGCTTACTAGGCTTGCTCATTCATCAGCAGTGGAAGATTGACCAGGCAGTACCTACTGTACATTTACCCCGTTTGACCGCATAAGCTGAGATAGGGAAATTCACGGCTACGTCGATCGTAAGTGGAGGGCATCTCAGCTTTCACCGTGCCACAGCAAACAGTCGATAGCGCTGCCAGAGCTCGGAGACACGAAGGATCGCCATGTTCCGGGGCTGGTAGGTGTATCTTGCTGTCTTGTCGGTGCTATCTAGGTAGCAGATGGAAGATTGTCTAGTTACATGTAGTAGTGCTATCTTCATGTTGCTGGTGGACAGCACTCTAGTCATGACACCCGCCGATAGAAACGACGATACCAGGACTCCCTTCCTTCCCGAACACTTGTCTTGTCGAAAAATTCGTCCACCAACGCTTGTCTCGTCCAGTCTTCAAGTAGGTACGGTGGTGATTACATGTACTTGCAGCACAATTATTACGTCCGTCAAGTGAAATACTTGAATCCTACGCGCGGCAATTCAAAGCTGAAAGGTGGAGCCCGCAGCTCTCTCAGCCTCTCCCCTGCCTCCAGGAATAGGTGAGAGCGGGTCTCTCATTGGGAGGTGGCAGATCCTCCTGAAACATCACTCCACGAGCCCTCAGTACATCTCCCGCCCCGTGAGTCTGGCGTGCCGACCAAACCCTCACTTTCGGCCCTCCACCGGTGTGTCCGTGGCAGGCAAGGCAAGAAGGCAGGGCAGAGCAGGCAGAGGTCAAGCCAGCCGTTCGTTCGTCCACCCATTATTCATTATTCATTGTTCACCACCCCTCAGCCCTTGTACAGTACCTATCGTTATTGCTCCCTGCTGCTTGCAGTGCGTTCCCACTATTCGACTGCATACTGCACTGAGACAGCTCTACCACTGCATCCACAGTCGCTCATCCTTGCCTCTGCCTCTGCCGCACGCCGCACGCCTATCACACCGTCGCCCCCACTGTCGCTACAGGTCACAGATCACCTCCCCAGCCACGCCTTCGAGACCAGCGCCGTCGTGATAAGCCAAGTACGGTACTACCCCGTGGCCACGTGCCCTGTCGAGCACCAACCTCGACATACCGAAGAAACTCGACGTCGCACTTGGACTGGGACGCTTGCTCGAGCACTGCCGCTGTCCTGTGCGCGGTATGGCCTCGAATTGCTAGGTGGAAGAGCTGCGCATTTCATTCGACCTTTCCGAACAACCCCGGTCCCGACTGGACGAAACCCGTATCCTCTGGAATAGACCGAGAGAATGACAACTATTGCAGCGGCCGAAGGTGTGCAGCCGGTGCACTCGCGACCCAATGGCGAACATAATAGGAGGGCTTCAGCGTACAAGACACCCGCGGCACTGATTGGCATGAAAGAGAAAGAACCATCGCCAGTCTCACGAACGGAACTGCCGCGGTCAGCCTCGTACACATACATGCCCAATGCTGCCCACCATCAACACAAGTACGTCAACACCAACATAGTGTCCATTCAGGGAAGCTTCACCGAAGAAGTCGACTCCAGTGGCTCGGACGACGCTGCTTCTCCGCCGGACTCGTCAGGCTGGAACACACCAGATGGTCTTGAGATCGGCTCCAAAGCCGACTCTGGACACGACCTGGCAGCCCAGCTGCGAAACAACCCAAAGATTGTTCTCCAGAAGTTAGCCGACGAGGCAGGACCGAACGGACACGCGGCTGAGCCTCGTGTAATTCCTCAGCGGAACCCTGGTGACACCAGCGCGGAATCTACAGCACCCGCGGCAACAGCGACGACGACTTCAACAACTTCCACAACTGCAAGGCCTCAAATGAGCAGGGCTTCTTCCTTCGCTAACAAGTTGAACCGTCGATCCTGGACTCCATCTTTCTCCAGGCCAACCTCTCGCTCACCCTCACCAGTCAAAAAGAAGAAGTCGCTATCGATATCGCGACGTGGATCCTTGGGCGAGGATGTTGTTCAAATTCAAGCGCCCACTAGCCGTCCAAAACTCAACAGTAGGAAATCAATTCTTCGACGCAAAGACTCTTCGAACGCGCCGCAGCCGACTGAACCACCACAGACACCAGATTTGGTAACAGCCAGCGCTGACACGACTCCCGATCGGCCCACAACGCTCCGTCGAAAGTCGATATCTCTACGCAACAAGTTAACGAGGCCGACAGCTGCCCTCTTACGAGGAAAGAGTGCCGACGAGGGTCTTATGCCGCCCGTGCCTGATGTTCCAACATATCACAAATCGTTCTCGACAGAACGCCTCCCTAGCACACACAAGAGTTCGATAAACTACGACCGGTCGGTACCAGTACCTAGGCTCTCGCCTGGAGAACGGACATTTTCGGGGAGTCACATTTCTCTTTCGAAAAAGAAGGACGAGCTCTGGAACGTCTTCCGGTCATTGGATGGCGATTATACGAAGTTTTCTTCAAAATCAGTAGCGCTCAAGGCCAACGTCTTACGCTCAACACTGTTGCCATTCTTGAGACAGTATGCTGTGCACCCATCAAACAGCACGCTCAGACCGGAAGATCTCGACAGGAGAGCAAGCATCCTGAACAAGTGGTGGTGTGGGTTGCTCGAGATGCTACACGGCCGCAACAATCAGTCAATATCAGGTACGGACCGGCCTGCAATCCTGGACGGCATATCTGGAATCATGGAGCGACCCGAATGGCGAATGCCACCGTCGCCCTTTTCCTCGCTCATGCTGCGAGATGATAGAGCGAAATCGTACAGCGGCCAGTCTTGTGCCTCGGCTTCCTCAAGCACATCAGATTTCTTGACAGAGTCAGTCCATCACAACGTCCGGAATATTTTCCTACAGAATCTGAGTGCTCAAATGGCGTTCGTGGTCGACAAGATGACCATGAGAAATGCTTCTGCTAGTCTGGTCACATTCTGCGGCAAAGCATGTGCGTACGCGTTCATGTTTGTGCCCGGAATGGCTGACATTCTCATTCGAGTGTGGGACCTTTCAGTGGATACGCTCCGCCGAGTTCTGGAGGAAAACGGGATTGGAAAATTCGACAAGATGGACGAAAGGTCTCAGACCATTGCCAATTGCTTCCCGCCAGCATTGTGGAGCCTCGACTTCCTCTCGCTGCCTAAAATGATGCGTAAACTCCGCACACCGCCTCCGCTTCCACTAGGTACGAATCACATCAATTGGTGGGGTTACTGGCTCGAACGGTGGACCGGTCGAGAAAGTGATCTATTCTACGTCTTTGTCAAGCACTACCACATCTTGGTTGCCGACTTTTTGCCTCCGGGTTCTACCAAGAAAGAGCGCATGTGCGTGCCCGGAATGCTGATGGTTCACGGTCAGATCTTGACCAACTTGGATTCTACGATACACCGAGATGCAAAGCCAAGTGGGAAAGACTCCGCACCTGGCTCATCTCCAACCTTTGACGATGTTTTCACAGCTCCTGACGCTGTGGCTTCTACGATACCCGCCCTTCCGGCCAACGCCACTCGAATAATGGCCGAGAACAGGCTTATAATGTTAATACGCGACTTCATTTCAGAACGAGCTGCGGATCACTCTGTCGCCCGGCAGCTTTTCGCAGAGTCATTCAATGGCCTTTTGCAGAGCGCCACTCGTGGCACGTCTGTGTTCGACCACTCGGCTTGCTATACACTACTTGACTTCCTTGAGGAGGCTCTGGTGATTCTCGCCCGATTTGAGCAAGTCGCTGGCGGCGACACGCCTTTGATCGACTCGAGATTTTGGGCTACTGTGTGCAAGAAAATTGCCAGCAGTGAGAACACCTTGACCGAGATTCGGCTCTACGCTTTCCTCTACACAATTTGGAATACCATGGCATCGAAATCCAACCACAAGGACGACATGTGTACTAATTTTCTACTGGACCCCGAGATATTCGAAAGCAGATTTAATCACTGGTGTCCAATGGTACGGGCATATTACATGCGCCTATTGTGTTGGCGGGTTGGCAGGTTTGACGGGGAGGCGCTCGACTGCGACCTGAAGGTTTTGGGAACGATGCACGATCACCTATCGCGGACTTGGTCGCACTACCTTTGGCTTCGGGAAGATGCAGTGCAGCGTCGTGTCGTACTGCCACCGACTAACCCTTGCAATCCTGCACCAAGCCGGAGACTTTTGATCATCCGCACGGATGCGCCCACGCACGTTGGCGGCGGCTCGTTTATCTCGTTCGATGGCTTTGTTCCTCCCAATCCCTCCTCGCACCTGTCCGCTGCAAAACGCTTCTCTGAGAATGACGCCATGATGGAACTCGAATCGCGACCCAGCTCATCACACTCAATGGATGAAAGTTCGAGCCCGCCCAAAGGCATTCGGAGCATCATCCGCAATATGATGACTTCCCGAAACCGCCCCAAGAGCCCAGTCCGATCTCTCTCGGATCGCGTACCATCTGAAGCAGACGCAATCAACGACGCCCAGCACGCCGCCCTCAATCGCTCACCTTCGCAAGACCGCCACCGCAACACCAACGCAACCACACTCTCAATGCCCGACCCAAATCTGGCTAATAACAACATTGCCACACACCGCAACTTCTCTTTCAAGTTCTCGCTCGACTACCACCCGAACGTCAAAGCGCCAGGTCCCATCCGCCTATTCCCACCACGCCTGCCTAAACCCGCGCAAGAATTCTTCTTCCAGGGTAGATGTGCGAAGGCGAACGGTGCATTGCACATGCAGCCGATTGAGCCTAAGGGTCAGAGCCGTGAGCACGCGCGCTACACGGGCCGCGCTCTCGCCGAGTGGATGATGGTCGTTGGCGAGTGCCAGAGTTTCTTTGAACGCAGGAAGACCGAGGGCATTCTGGAGAATCGGCTGGTCGAGACGCCGATGTTGGGTGTCGAAGTTTTCAAGAGAGGGGGTTGAATTTCCTGGATCGGTATTTCCTCTTTACGGACAGTCGCTTGCTGTTCCGCCATTCTTCTCTTGCATAGCGGCGTTCTTTTGGTCTTTTATTTGATTTCGGGACACTTTTCACTTTGGATGAAACTGTGGAAATGGGATGGAATAGAGTGGTGTTCATTGCTTTTTTTCTTTAGAGATTTTTATTTTAACTTTGCCTTTGTTTGCAATTCGGGCAGATCTTGTACGCTTTTTGTGTGTATGTAGATAGTACGGTTGGGGATTGAGCATAGCAGTGGCGTTGCAGCGGTCTTGCCGGAGGTTTTCGCTCTTCTTCTGAGGAGGAGAGGAGTAAATCGAATGATACTTTTTATGGACCTTCTACTTGGCCTTTCTCCCTTTCCTGAAGACAAGGCTATCTCAACCGAGATCTGGGCTGGTTGTTCCAAGGGTATAGACCGTCGCCTGCGAAGCCCCTATGACATGCTGGGATCTGTGACGCTTCTCCGGACATGTTCACAAGTACATGTTCGGTGTCTATCACAATATGGACAGGCCGCTTTATCTCACAAACATCGGCCGCCATCGAGCGGGGAAATATCATGCCGAGATCGCACGGAATGACTTCCCAACCCATGGAGGCGGATATGCAACTTTGTGGAGTGAAGTGGAAATGTCGGTTATCGGCAGCGGATACGGAAAAGCACATCCGACTGGCGAACAAGACGGCCATAAAAGCCTCCTCTGAGATTGCGAGCACAAGCCCATCATCCCACTATACTTGGTGTTTCCTAGACCTCGAAGCGTCACAACAGGCATCCAGTGGACGTTCACTCACGCTGACATGTCTACCACAACGACTGTTACTGTGTCCCAGCAGCCGCCTGTGCAGGCCGGGCGGATGGACCATAGCATCTACCCGCCGATAGAGAGGTTTCAGACCATTGATGGCCTACTCAGGAGCCACGCTGCAGAACGGGAGCAGAAGCCTGCGATATGCTACCCTGTCAACACATCCTCCGACTTTGAGGAACACACGCCTGCCGAGGTCGACAGATGTACCGATATCACTGCGCAGTATTACATTGATCACGGACTACCGCCAGCAGTGAGTATATGATCCAGTGAGACGTGAGCCGGTGGGCAGGAGCTAATCAGGTTCTCGCAGGATGCTTCCTTGGAGAAAGCACCTGTCATTGCGCTGTTGGCCGGCTCGAGTTTCGAGACGATTCTCACATTTCTGGCTCTCAACCGCCTTGGATACGCCGTGTTATTCTTGTCCACTCGTCTTACTGCTCCTGCTTATGCCAGACTCATGGAAATGGCCGATTCACATCGACTCATCATACACGAGAACTTCCGATCAGTCGCCGCTGAGATCCAACTCGAACAGCCAGCATGTTCGAGCATCTCTCTCATCGAGAGAGCGGGGTGGCATACTCAGCCAGCTATTAAACCAATCACACGACCTGATGCCAGCGCCGTCAAGGAAGGTGGCAAGATTGCGTGGATCCTGCATTCGTCCGGAAGCACTGGCTTCCCCAAACCCATCTTCCTCACGAACCGACAATGTCTGGCAAATTTCAAGAAGAGCTTCAACCTGCGCTCATTCTGCACTTCGCCACTCTTTCACTCGCACGCGCTTATGGAGTTCGGACGAGCGCTGTATACGAAAGCCGCGATGTTTTGGGTCAATCATAAAGCGCCCATAACAAGCACGAATCTTCTGGAAGCTATGCAAGCCGCGAAGCCACAGATGGTGAGCGCTGTGCCCTACGTTTTGAAGCTACTGGCAGAGAAAGAAGAAGGTGTCGCCGCTCTGGCCAAGACGTTGCTTGTCATGTACGCTGGGAGCAGTTGTCCTGACGAGCTCGGAAACCGCCTTGTGGAGGCAGGTGTCAACCTTATCGCCAACTATGGAGCCACCGAGACTGGACAAATAATGACTTCCTTCCGTCCTTCCGGGGACAAAGAGTGGTCGTACATGCGCTGCTGGTCTCCAGTTGCTGACCACGTACTTTTCGACGAAATCGCCCCCGGAGTGTTCGAGTGCGTTGGTCTCGATGGCCTTCCTTCGAAAGGTCCGAGCAACAGCAAGCCGCCTTACAGCAAAACCAACCCCGAGAACAGTTTCCGAACTGCAGACCTCTTTACCAGACATCCCGATCCAAAAAAGAGTAATTTCTACAAGTACCTCAGCCGGTTAGACGACCGCATAACTCTTGTCAACGGTGAGAAAGTCCTTCCAATCCCGATAGAGGGCAGCATACGACAGCATGAGATCGTTCGGGAAGCGGTCGTCTTTGGAGTGCAGCAAACGATGCCTGGTCTTCTCATCTTCCGCGCTCAAGAGAATTCTCTGGAGCTTTCTGACGAAGAGTACTTGGATGCCGTATGGCCCATTGTGGAGGCTGCCAACGCGAAAGCTGAGACTTTCGCAAGAGTGATCCGCGAGTTGGTCGTCGTCAAAGGCCCGGAATGTCTGTACCCAAAGACAGACAAGGGCACTTTCATCAGAGCTCAGGTCTACCAGCAGTTCGAAGTTGATATCGCCAGCGCCTACCGAAGACTGAATGCTGATAATGACGACGGGAGAGCGAAGTTGGCGATGTCAGTGCCTGAATTGGAAGAATGGCTACTCACCAAGTTCCAAAAAGACCTTCGCATTCCTCTGGCATACAAAACGACCGACATCTTCTCTGCAGGCGTCGACAGTTTGCAGACGACAAGGATCTGGCGAGCGATAAAGCAGGAACTGGATCTCGGCAGCGGGTCTGAGAGTCTCAGTCAGAACGCCGTCTTTGAACAAGGTACCGTGGAGGCTTTGGCTAAGCACTTGTACCAACTCCGTATGGGAGGAGATATCGACGAAGAGGAAGACGAGACGAAGGTCATGCAAGACCTGATCGAGAAGTATTCCACCTTCACGACTCACTTCCCAACGATTGCCACGCAGCCGACCAGAGAAGTGGTGATTGTGACTGGAGCCACTGGCAACTTGGGTGCATTCATCGTCGAAGAGCTGGTCAAGAAGCCTGAAGTCGCAGAAGTTTGGGCGCTTGTGCGAGCTCCAGGTCAGGCTGCTGCTGGAGCCCGACTCATGCAATCGCTCTCCAATCGCAACATCAACCTCACAGACGCCGAGCTAGGCAAGATACACGCACTTCCCAGCGATCTCAGCAGAGCAGATCTCGGCCTCAGCACCTCAAGTCTCAACCACTTCCTCTCATCCACGACAACGATCATCCACAGCGCCTGGGCAGTGAACTTCAACCTCGGAGTCCGCTCTTTCGAGCAACAACACATCCGCGGCACCCACAACCTGATCAACCTCTGCCTACGCTCCCACCTCCCCACTCCAGCCAAGTTCTTCTTCTGCAGCTCCGTGAGCACAGCATCAGGAACCCCCAAACCAGCCTCCATCGCCGAAGCACCCGTCGAGGACCTCAACCATGCCCAATCCACAGGCTACGGCAGAAGCAAGCTCGTCACCGAGCACATCACCCGCAACGCAATGCGCAAGGCAGGCCTGCACGCCCGCGTCCTGCGCATCGGCCAGCTGAGCGGCGACCGCCGCAGCGCCATCTGGAACGACACCGAAGCCATCGCCCTGATGGTCCGCAGCGCGCTGACAGTGCGTGCCTTGCCCGCCTTGCACGAGGCGCCGAGCTGGCTGCCGGTGGACGCTTGCGCGGAAGGCGTGGTGGAACTCGCACTTTCGGGTCGTAGAGAGGCCGAAAGCCCCGAGATGACGATGATGACGACGCCGCCGCCGCAGCAGCAGCAGCAAAAACGAGATGACGGTGCTGACGGCGGGCCTGCAGACGTCGACGCCGACGCAGACCTCGTCTACCATCTCGTGAACCCGCGGACGTTCAATTGGTCGGGAGATTTCCTGCCGACTTTGAAGAAGTGCGGCGCGCTGCCGGACTTTGATATCGTGAGTCCGCAGGAGTGGATCCGCAGGCTGGCGGCGAGTGAGCAGGATGCGGCTGAGAATCCGAGCATTAAGCTGCTTGATTTCTGGCGGTCGAAGTATGGTAACGCGACTATGGCGACTGACTCGGAGGTACCGGCAGGTCTGACGTTTGAAACGAAGAGGACGTTGTTGGCCTGCAAAGCGTTGGGTGGTGTTAGACAGCCTGTTGAAGACGGTCTGGTGGAGAGATATGTTGAGCAATGGATGAAGAAGTGGAGTTCGTAGATTGGGTTTTCTTCACCGACTCCACAACTTCAGATCGGATCTTCACAGTTTGATGGTAAATTTTGAACAAGCAATGCTTGGTTTTGTCTAGAATAAAGTCGTAGTGCCTCCATCACAGTCTAGGAAATTGGTGTTGTCTAAGCAAGTAAGTTCGCAAATGTGCCAACCCGCGCTACTTTAGGTAAAAACAAAAGAAACTCCCGCTAAAAGCATCTGTACCAAATGACGAAAAGGAAATGTGATCAACAAAAAGGGATCATCTATACGCCAGCCGGGTAGGTAGGCATGACATCCGGCTTCTCGAAGCGCGCCGTCAAACCCTCCCAGCTGTAGTGCACCTGTTCGTTCTCAGGTCGCACAATGTCCCACTGGTCCTGGCGCTCGTCTTCGGACTTCTTGACGACGTATCCGGCGTCGGGGCAGCCGTCCATGATGTACCTGCGCTTTGCTTCGCTTCGCACTGTGATGTCGCAGGCGAACGGCTTCGACATGGTGATGACGTAGGGGTTGGTCTCGTACCAGGGGACGGGGTTGGCAAGGCCTTCGGCTCCTTCCTTGCGTTTGACGGTGAAGGACCAAAGGAGGGCGCCGAGAAGGGTGACGAGCTCGTGGTTTGTAAGGTCGACGCCAGGGCAAGCACGGTTGCCGTATCCGAAAGAGGTGTCGCCGCGTAGGTTGGGGAACTCAGTCAGAGGCTCCTTGTAAGTCGGGTAGGAAGGGTCGATGAAGCGTTCGGGTTTGAATTCGGTCGGGTCAGGGTACATTTCTTCGTCGCGGGAGATGAGGCTGTAGATGGTTAGCTGATGCATGTTGATAGAGGTCTGTCTTCTCCGACTTACTAATGGTTTGCGTGCACGATGGCATCCTTGGGTATGAAGTAGCCGTCGTAAACATCGTCCTCGAGCGCAACGTGTGGAACGCCGAGAGGAGTGGGTTGGCGCCAGCGTAGAATCTCCTTGACGGTCGCACGCAGCATGGGTAGTTGGGGCATGTCATCGACCGTTGGCAGGCGGTCGCCACATACACGGTCAATTTCCTCTTGTACTCTAGTCTGCCATGACGGGTAGTGGCACATGGCGGTGAAGAAGCAGTGCAGAGGTCCGCCGATAGTAGCAATAGCAACGAAAGAGCTAGAACCGATTGCGTGGGCAGCCTCGTGCCAGTTCAGACTGATGTTGGCCTTTTCCTTGTTCTCGCCGTCCAGCCAAAGTTTGCTCCAGCTGTCTTCGGCGGTGCCAGCTGCAATGCGGTCCTTGACGTCCTGGAGAGCCTCGTAGAAGGCATCGCGTACTCGGGCGAATTGCTTATTCTCTTCTTGCTTGAAAGGCGAGATCGATTCGGGCAAGTTTTGGAGGAAGGTCAATTTGTTGATGATAGGGCCGGCTGGAGATACGGTCTTCAGAAGGTATGGGACCATGGTGAGGAGCTTGGTACCGTGTGCTGCATCACCCCATGCAACGGCTGCGATTGTTCTTGCGCCTATCTTACTGTCAGCGTGATTATCCCAAATGTGGGTCTCTGCAATATACTCACAGTGAACGATCATGTGCTCAGACCACTGCTCGGGAGACTCTATAAGACGTCTCAACGTTTTCTTGTTCTCCAACACAGGGTAGCCGTAGAACTGCTTCGGTTTTGATTGCTTCATGATCAAGTGCATGAAGTTCTTGTAGCGGCGAAATGCGTCGCCGTAACCCATCAAAGGAAGCAACTCGGATCCGTACTTGACTTTGACAGCAGCTGGGAGCACGTTGCGGTCGCAGTACTTGCGTTGTCTGGTAACAAACAGGTCGCGGGCGATCTTGTCGGTTTCGACCCAGATGTGGATAGTGCCCATCACCTTCCATTCGTAGATTGGGCCGTATTTCTTGTGAAGAGCGCCGAAGTGCCATGCTGCCTTGACACCCTCGGCGGGGACATCCCAGAATCGACCAGCATATGGAAGACCTGATTGTTTCGTTAGCGATACTGCAGGCGTTCAAGTGGCGAGAACATTCACTTACCAGGAAGTCTAGGAAGCGCCTTCACTCCAGGTGGAAGTTTTTGCCTTCCAGAGATAACAAGCCGAGCAAGACCGATCAAGAGGAGGAACGAGACGGCCCAGACGAACTTGGATTGGGAGACGTCGGCGAATAGCTCTGGCGTTAGACCAGAAGTCTCGAGCAATGAAGATGCATTGCCAAAGCCTGAAGGGAAGAGCATGTGCTCCTGGGCGGGTTCGATGGATTGCGACATGGTCACACGATGATGTTCGAGAATGTGAACAGCTCGTCGTCCTTGGAGCTGGGGATATATGGTAATATGGTATCGCCGAACAACGAGGTGGAGACGCACAGAGCGTAAGCGCAACCTACCGAGAGGCAGTTGAGACCTCAGGGCTTAGCGACGCTCTACCGTCTTAGCCAGCACGAAAATGGCCATCGCTGAGGTCGCTAGTGCTGAGAAGATGGGGACCCGATACAGCGTGTATGATCGCCCAGTTTCCAATAGAATGCAATGTGCATGCAAGGCACATGGCAGTGGTTGGACACACAGGAACGCAAAAGACGTCAGCCTAAGACACCACAACCAATCAGGGTGCTGAATGGCAAGCTGGGCATACTGCGGTACGACCTGACAGGATGCTGGTACCAAACCAGTCTCAAAGAGTGCCATCAGCCCACTAAGCCTGCGCCTCCAACCAAGGGCTTGCATGATGCACGCAACCTTGCGGCAATCCGGCATGACACATGCAATAGCAGAACGACTGCATGCTCGTGCTGTTTGAGAGTTGAGACTCGGGCACGATCAAGTGTTGTTGTATCTCCCCAACAACTCGTAAGTGAACAATGGCACGCTTGCAAGACCGTTTTCTGTTCAAGCCAAACCATCGCGGGAGGTAGCAAGTCGCGGTGGCATGAAATTGTCCGAACCTCGTGTCTTGAAGTCCCTTGGTTTAGTGCGAGGAAGACGGCACGCCGATTTAAGCATCGATCTGAGGCGCATTAGTGTTGACTGTAGGCTCCACTGAACCGGGACGGAGGGCAGAACCAATGTGGTTGCGCGGGCTGTCGTCTCACGGCAGCCACGCTCACTGCAGTGGGCTCCTATAATTAGGCGCGGCTGGTCCGAAAGACGTGCTGACTGCGTTATCGTGCGTGGCAGGGCGGCAGCAGTCACATTATTTTGTTCGTGAGCTGCGGCGTGCGCTCTCCAGAAAAAGCTTAGCCTGATCGGCATGCCGAGCGGCTACAGCCTCTTGCGTCCTATTGCGGATTGTGGTATAGGGTCTGCGGCTCCCCGCTGCCGACAGGCTACAGCAGAGTACAGTAGCAACGAGGACTGCAACAGTTCGTGTATCGTTCCAGAAAGGCTGAGATGCAAGACCAACTTCGCTTCTTGGGTGGCTCTGTCGCCCGGCCAGCCTCTAGGTCGGGCAGAGATCCCACGTAAGTGCATGGTGAGCGCGAAGGGGAGCCCCGAGAGGCCGACCTACTGATATACATGTTACCGCGTGCGCAGGGAGGATGGAGGATTTGGGATCCTGGCAAATGCGTGGTATCCACGTCGCGACATCTCACTCCCCACCGCTCCTTGGCCCCAAGCTGCCGTCAGACGCTATTGAACATCGGCGGCGCTAGATGGCTTTGGGCATAATGGCAGTTGCCGACTCGAAAGGTTGTCTTCTCGAAGAACCGAAGATGGCGGGCTGAGTAGAGGCAGATCGGTGACAGCCAGCCACTGTGGATTGGTCAAGAGTTTGTGTCGGAGAAATCGAGAATCGCGAATCGCGAAGAATCTGCCCACGCGTAAGCGCAATTGCCAATTGTGGCAGTAGGACCGCACCTAAAATTCGCCGCCGACGACTCCACCAAATCTTCTGCCGAACCTCACTCTTGCCGTTTGCCTTCTTGCTAGCAATCTTCACGACGATAGCAACGTTGTACTACTGCCCGGAGTATTGAACATCACCAACCGTGTCCGCTAACTACTCGGCATATCTGAACGCTGTGTTCTTCCCATGCTCGCGGTGAGATCGTGGCATCTCCACTACCCTTCACCCTGCGTGGAGTTCACAACGCCACGATGCGCCAATTTTTTTCCAAGATTGATGACAAGCGCCACATCATAATGACAAGCACATATTAGATGTTCTGCGCGCCCGGCAGTTCACATCGGAGCAATAGAATTGTCCGACTGCAGGTAATAATATCTCCTCTTTTGTCGCCTGATCTTTCGACTATACAATCACTGATATGATGTGCAGTATGCTTGTTGTGTGTGGTGTGATCTTTTGACTGCAGCGAGTATAGCAGCACGCCGGCGATACCGAATATCCCTTGCCGTGGACTACATCTCGATTCCCCCTGGTATCAGCATACCAGATGACTTGTCGTCACTTTCCCCTGCGATCTCTTTTGCCCAGGCACAGTATCAAGAGACTTGTGGGTAAGTCATGGCAACATGCAAGTTTCTGCCTGGGCCCGCCACACGTCTTGCAGGGAGCGGCCATACGAATCGCGATTGCTGCCATGTTATGTCGAGCGCGACTCCGTGAAGCGCTTTAGAAGATCTCAACATCCGGTTTCGTCGCTAATGTCACCAGTGGTATTCCTCCCACGTGCCTTCATAGTCAAAAGATTCCACACCACACACGTCTTGGCTATCGTATGCCGGCTCTCGTCTCGAGCCCATGGAACTTCTTTCGATCTGCCGACCACAAGGGTCCATTATCTCAACATATCAACCTGCATCCCTCTTGCAACTTTCCACAATCGTCAAGCGTTATGACCCAGATGCCGGGTACCCGCTCTGCGAACATGGTACGCCGTACGTCACCACGGTGGTGCTTTGAAGATCAACAGCCCTGCTTCATACATGCGCGACAAAACGCTCGGCCCGACGACGCTACAGCCGTTGATCGCTATGGCAAACTTCTGTTGCATCTTGTCTTTACTAAAAAGTCTCATAGTTCCCCGAGAGCCTGCAGCATGTCTCTATCGTGCAGTTCAGCATTTTGGGGCTACTGTCTGTCATGTACGTGGCTGGCAACACGTCAGTGGTCCCCAACGTGCGAGATATCACGACCTCTAGCAACGTGCTTCATCGCTGGAGTTCTGATCGATTCACATGCCAGAGCCCGAGAGTCTTTTCGCCACGAGTAGTACCCTAGTACATTCACAGATGCCAGTACACACGATCTGGACTTTCCACTCTTGCTATTCGGAAAACACCCGCTCAGTGGCAGGAGACACCGCAATCATCACACGTGATTACTTTTGCTGGTAGCCTCACGAGGGTTGAAGCGATGACCTATAGGACAACAAGACTTGCTTCGGGTCGGGTCTTGTTATATTTGAGGAAACACGATGATTATCGTGATCATGGATCTTGAGAAGGGCTTCGACCGCGGAGTATACGAAGAGAGGTTGCCGCAAAACACGGTACCTCCAAGCTCTATCGACCAATGTGTACCTTTCCGTTCCGCTGGCGGCTTCTTTACGAGATTTGACGGGCGATTTGAGAATTGCAGTAGATTGGTAAAGACATTGAGGTCGATTGCAAACATGGAACGTAGCACAGATGCATTAGTGTGATTGTGTATCTGTGTGGTCAAAAATTGTGATCTCATGCGATGTGAAGTGAAGTAGTTGTTTTACGGAAAGATCAATGTCGCGAAACCGACGAAGTTCATCAAACAACTTCGAAAACCTTGAACACGCCCACGAATCAGTGCAAGGAGCTACGACTGTTGTGCCGATTCAGCACTGTTCCCAAGGATGTCAACGATACAGACAAGAAACCAACAGACTGACGGGGATCAGTATGTCGTCTTGGATATGCTGTATCTAACCCCAACCCTAACCCTGAATATTGACGCCGCTAAACCTCAGCCTCCAATTCCAAATCTGACCGACGACTCGTCTAGCCAATTTGTTAGCCAGTCCCGTCCACGAGGAATGCGAGCCTATCTTTCGGAGCCAGAGGAAGGCCAGATTGTATCTTATGATCTTCGTCAGAACATGGATGATCGGCGACAAGGAAGTAGGTAGGTGACTTGATGCCCTCTTTCCTCTGAGGTTCAAAAGGGTCCTGCCAATTGCTCAAGCCATCTCCTGTCGATCTTTCGCGACCTCTCTTCCACCAACCATACAGTAACTTACAGCCCTCAATCACACTGTACCAACGCCACGTCCGCTATGGAACCTCGCCAGTCGCCTTCCAACAACAATGCCCTCCTCACGGTGTCTTGAAAAGGGTCTTGACTCTCGCTGAAGGCGCGCCTGGCCTTTTTGGCTTCGAAAACACGAGCCATTGCCGGCTTCTAGCGCGCTATATTTCTATTTCCGGCTGCACCGCTCTTTGCATTTCTCTCTTTACGAAGGCGCAATCTTGCAATGCCTCTAGCATACCGCACCGTCGCGTGGCATGGCATGGACGTTAAAGACAAGCATACCGGGCGCGAAATGGAGGTGATCGTCCCATCTTCACAGTTCTTACAGCTCTCCGACATTCATACTTTTTCTTGTTGACCACCAATACCATTAATGTTTGCATACTTAATCTTAATCTAACCTGACAATCGGAGCCTCGGTTCTATCTTATCGACCTCCTGCGTATCTGGAAGCTCCAGCAGATCATTCCAATGGTCTTCTCATTCCTCACCCTTGGAATCTATGGCACGCTGTTCGCAAACGCCCTGGCGCTGCCAGTGCAAAATGAGCTATCAACGCGAGCGACTTTGAATCCCATACTGGGTGGCCAGAACTTCCCTGACCCTGGCGTGATCAAGACAGGTCAGGGTTGGTGGGCGTTCAGCACCAATGCCATAGTCAACGGCAAACGAGTCTACATGCAGAAGGCTTTCACATCGGATTGGAAGAACTGGCAATTCAACCCAGGCGAGGATGCATTTCCCGTCCTGCCGAGTTGGGTGGACTCAGGCAATGCCCGTGTTGTCAGTCCAACCAGAACAGCCGTCTCCCAGTAACTTTATACTGACCTTCGACAGTGGGCGCCCGACCCTGTACAGCTCAACGATGGCTCTTTCATCATGTACTACACTGCTGCGTTGAAGTCTCAAACCAGGCTGCACTGTGTCAGCTATGCCACCAGCAAGACGGCTGCTGGACCTTATACCGACTCCAGTACTCAACCTTGGATATGCCCGACATCCGAAGGAGGAGCCATCGATCCTGCCGGATACACGAACGCAGACGGCACTCGATGGGTTACATACAAGATCGACGGCAACGCAATAGGCCACGGAGGTGAATGCGGCAACACTGTCGCACCCATCGTTCCCACACCTCTGATGCTGCAGCAAGTAGCACAAGACGGAAGAACAAAGATCGGAAGCCCTGTACAGATCTTGACCAACGGAGCCAGCGATGGAGCCTACATCGAGGCACCGACCTTGACAAAGCTGGGCGGCAAATACGTCTTGTTCTTCTCGCCGCAATGCTACACCACCACGAAGTACAAGGTGGAGTACGCAACTGCTGATTCCATCAAAGGACCCTACACAAGGAGAGGTCAGCTTTTCGCCACTGGCACAGATGGCCTGGTAGCTCCTGGCGCTCTGGATATCGCCATCAATGGAGATCATGCAATCTGGCATGGTGACTTTGGAAGCGGAAGAGCAGCGTATACGGGTATCTTGACTCTGACAGGCAACACCATCACGGTGCAATACTCATCATGAACGAGCGGGTCCGGCGGACTCAGTTTCTCTGCTATTTCACAGCGTTGGCGTTGGAGGATATCATCAGCATTTACACGCATGCAATGGCGCATTGGGTCATTTCACACTACTCCATACAAATTTCCTATTCCACATCATCAATCATGCCTTCTTCCCACTCATATCAACATCGTACTTCTCAGCCATCTCGCCCACATCGAGAGCAACCAAGAACCGCGAAACGCAATTATAAGCCGCAACGGTGCTCGTGATCTCCACCACCTCCTTCTCGCTGAAGAAGCCCTTCAGCTTCTGGAACAGAGGTTCGGGCACAATGCAGCCCAGCGTCATGGCATCGGTATACTCCAGGACGGCCAAATGCTTGTCATCAAACATCTTTCCTCTTGCCGCCGCATCCACTCCATTCGCTCCAGGCCCCTTTTTCAAGTGCTCGATCGCTTCTGCGCTCAACACGCCTGATTGCTCCAGGATGGGCCGGTGTGAGTCCCACTCGTACCATGCGTGGTTCAGCACTGCTACGCGGCAGATGGCGATCTCGCGGATGCTGTCTGGAAGGGAAGTTTGGGTGCGGATGGCTCCAAGGAAGGCGTTCCAGCCATTGGCGACGGCGGGTGCGTGGAGAAGGGATTTGTCGAGGGCGATTAGCTTACCACCACGGCGGTCTTTGACGCGCTGGACGATGGCGGCATCTTCTTCTGTTGCCATCTGAGGGTCATCGGGGATGTATGGGAGACGCATGTTGAGATGTTTGGTTGTGGTGAGGTGTTTGGCGAACTGGGGTCTTTTGATTGAGGATGAAAGATTGAAGATGAGACGACAGATACTCAACGGCGATGAAGCTCTACTTATCAGTAACATGTTCTTGCTATCCGCGGCATTTGAAAGGGCGTCCCAGTCACCTTTTGTGACTGCTACCTTGTTGGCTCACGATGTCTGGACCCCTCTTTCTCCACTTCCTCCGCATCTCGGCGACCCAAAGCATTGACTTCCCCCCAAAAATCGCCAGGAGTGGTTGGTAAACACATACAAAAAATTCAAAAAAACATTATTGGAGAATAGCGATAGAGAAGCGCTCAGCGTTTTTCACATCAACCACACAAGACCTCATTCCGATGGAAGATGGTCGAGATCCGGAGCGCAAAGACTCCTAGGACAGCCGTTAGCGTCGATCGTCCCGCAGCCAATCACGGCAAGGTCACAGGTCTGCAGCCGAAGGTTTTCTGAACATCTACTCATCCAAGGATCTTGTCCATGTTGAGACCTTCTTTATCGATATTCTGAACACGAACTCTATCTGTTCGCCAAAGCTCATCGCCAAGATGAACAACGACAGAGTCAAGCTGTTGCAGCTTAGGGCTGCAAAACAAGATGCAAAAGCAGCCAAAACGGCAAAAGTGAATGCTCGCAAGGGTTCCACCAAAGACCAAGACCAGATTCGAAAACGGTCGAGCAAAATCACCGCCAACCTCCAGCAGCGCTGTCTCAACATCCTACGGGATAGCCTGTGGGAAAACGACTCCGCTGCTTTCCAGAAGACGCTCCAAGAAGTCAAAGGCCATCTCTACAACCGGGACTTCGCCGCAGCATTCGGAAGCGAACATTACCTGCAAGCTTATGCATTACGCTGGAGCGCTGCACGCTCGCTTGGTTATCTGCAGGTCTTCGAAGATGTCAGCAAATTTGTGTTTGAGCAACAACGGGATGCACCTGAGGACGAATCTCTGAAGGTGCTTGGGATTGGCGCCGGCGCCGGCGCCGAGCTGGTGAGTATGGCGGGATGGCTAAATCTTATCCGTGCGTCTGATGATGCCAAAGTCAACAAGACGTCCTTGGACATCAATCTTGTCGACATCGCTGCCTGGGAGCCAATCTCGAACAAGCTGGGCGAAGCGGCGCTGTCTATGCCAGTAATCTCGAAATATGCCTCAGCTGCCATTCGCGAGGCTAATGCCCCGATGGTTCTCAAGGAGAACTTCCATGCTGGCTGCGAACAAGCAGACGTCCTGGACTGGGACGAACAGGCTGTCATGAGCAAGGCCGGTCATGTCGATCTCACCACCATCATGTTCACTCTGAACGAACTTTACTCGACTTCCGTCCCCAAGACTCAACGTTTCCTCAACAATCTCACGGCAAGCATGAAGATTGGCTCTCTTTTCCTCGTCGTCGACAGTCCCGGAAGCTACTCAACCGTATCAATCAACGGAGCGGAGAAAAAGTACCCCATGCAATGGCTGCTCGACCACACCCTGCTAGGCTCCGATCCCGAACAAGCTCTCTGGGAGAAGATCCTGACAGATGAGTCCAAATGGTTCAGAGTTCCCGATGGGCTGCAGTACCCCATTGAGCTCGAGAACATGCGTTACCAGATCCATCTGTTCAGGCGGCGCTCGCCCGCATCCGGCTAGACTCACTGTAACCGGTCCGGGCACTACTTGCAAATAAGGTGGCCGCAGAACACTTCCGCAATGCGATTCGCGGCTCTTCGATGTTATGATGAAGAACACTCCGCAAACGAGAACGTAAGGGCGTACTCGACGTCGCATGAGTACACCATTGATGGCAGTTCGACACTGTGCTGAAGGCAAGCGGGTACATGCCAGGCCCTTCAACAATGAACAATCAGGTATTGCGACGCCCGAGAGTCTCCGCGCGAACACACTGCGAAGTATGCAGCCTCTCATCATAGAGCCTCGTGAAGCGCGAGCTTCACTGTTCCGAGACGAAGCGGACAGCCATATGAATTCTGCGCCGCGATGCGTGCTACTGCCAAACGAATCAGCTTGGGGCGGTAGTCAAAGGTCTCTGCGATGGAGCGATGGAGTGATTTGGATCGCATTCCGAACCTCTCCAATGTTGCCACGAAGTCGACTGATCACCTGGTATAGACTACAAATCACCATCGAAGCAACACCGAAAGAAGTTCATGCAAAAAACGAGGAGAAAATAGTTTCACTTCATTCCAGATCATGATCTCATACTACACTACTCTACACAACTACTCTACAGTCCCACCCAAATTTCCTTCTTACATCGACTGCTTACCGCAACCACCCTCGTGGTTGTGCTTGTGCGCAGGGACTGACCTCTTGGACTTCGCCGGCACGGCAGTGCCGTTAACCGGTCCAAGGCTGTCGAAGCTGACAGCGTACTCGGCAACAGCGGCAGCAATAGCCTTGGTGTTCCACTCGAAAGCATCCAGCGCCAGGTTGGTGATGTTGTCGCCAGCCTGGTGGTAGTTGATGTCGTAGGCAACACCGACCTCGCCACCGAAGAGCTCGAACTCCTCCTGCGACTTGACGACCTCGGCTCCGGTAAAGAGACCACCGGACGCGATGCCGCGGTCAAGGAAACCGGCGTAATCGCTGCGGCCGCTGAAGTCAGTGGGCACAGAGTTGAGGCCGTTAGCAGCGAAGAAGTCCTCGAAGAAGACTTCCGCTTGTGCGCTACCGGCTGGGCCGGTCTGATTGTAGGCGCTTCCGTCGCCGTCGTAGATTCCGAGGATGTAGTTGGGAGAGGCGATCATGTCGAAATTGAGGTACAGGCGGATCGCGGCGGCCTCTTCGGCGGAGAGGTTCTCGGTGTAGTGGTAGCTGCCGAGCAGGCCGAACTCTTCACCAGCCCAGAAGCCGAGACGGACGGCGTTGTTGACGGAGTAACCGGTGAGTTGCTCGGCGACTTCGAGGATGCCGACGATGCCGGAGCCGTCGTCGTTGATACCAGGACCAGCAAAGACCGAGTCTGAGTGGCCGCCGATGACGAGGACGGAGTCTTTGTTGCCGCCGACGGTCTCGGCGATGACGTTCTCACTATGGGATTGTTAGTCTGGATGTCTCCGTGGAGCAAGACGAATCAAGTTAGACTTACATGGTGATGTTGTAGAGATCGCTGTCAATGTTCAGGGTCGCCTCGACAGCGGCACCGCCAGTGATAGTGTCGATCCAGGAAGTGGCGTTGGCCTGAGACACACCGACGGTTGGAATGTACTCGCCCTCGGGACGAGGAGGCACGCCGAGGGTACCGCCAGAAAGTGGCGCAGGAGCATTGTTGTAGATGATGGCACCCACAGCACCGGCAGCGCCAGCGAGAGCAGACTTGAGACCAAACTCGCAAGTACCACGCTGGATGAGAGCGATCTTGCCCTCTACCTCAGCAGGGTAGTCGGCCGCCTCGCAGCCCAATTCGTTGACAGGGACAACCTCGGCGGTGATATCGCCACCAGGCGAGTACTCGAAGAATGTAGGCTCGTACTCGGTGCCGTCAACGGTGATCTCACCCTGCACGTTGCTGTAGAGCGCGGTGAATGGCTGTCTGTAGACGGTCCAGCCATCGCCAAGAGCCTCCATGGCCTCAACCAGGTAGGTAACCGTGTTGTTGTGGCCCTCGGAGCCCATGACTCTGTTGCGGTCGGGGGTGGCGTAGGCGATGTCTTCCAGATCTTGAGCCTTGGCTAGCAGGTTGTCGATGCTGATGGCTGCTTGGAGAGCCTCGGAGTCAACGAGAGGAGCCGCAGGGGCGGTGCCGGTTGGGTAGCCGGTAGGCGCCGCGGTAGAAGAGGCATGGCCGTCAGTCTTGGTGGGCTTCTCAGGTTTTCCAGGCTTGCCAGGTTTCCCAGGTCTGCCAGGCTTGCCGGGAGGGTAACGAGGAGGATATCCCGGAGGCTTTGGGGGCTTCTTGCTGGGGCCGTGGTGTGTCGATGGGATGTTAGAGAACTTTGCCTCTTGTGCTCCGGCAGCGGCAGCCAGGCCAATGGATGAGGCAGCGAGAACAGCTGCGGTAGTGACCTTCATGATGGATTCGTCAAGGTCGTAGTAGAAATGGATGGGATACTCAAAACAGGAGCTTGAGGTACAAAATCCTGGAAGAGGGGAAGAGAGAATACTTATATCAAAAGATGCCTGCTACATGCGACGCAAGGCAAACGGCGATCGTCCGAAGGTACCTGCATGAATGGCTTACCTTTCAGCATCTCGACGAGGAAGCTGAGATTGTGTTTTGGTAGCCAAGAGATAGCATGGACGAAAGCCAGAAGATCGCCACCTGCGAGTGTAGTATCCGCGGCGGTGCCAAGTGATAATGGCAGGCAGTGTTCTGCAGGGTATTGGTTAGTGAGACCCGTCCCAATCTACATGTGTAGTGGTCTGGTATATCGAGTGCGGAGGTTCAGCTGAAGACAGCAGGAGGCAAGCAATGCCCAGGATTTGCCAAGGGCGGAACACTGCAAGGCGTTTGGTCTGGTCTATCGGAGGGTGGGTCGAGGTGGCATTTGCTTTAGGCTGTTTTGGGAAGGACAATCTGATTCTATTACAGTATCATTCTTGTTGATGCAGTTGTTTGAGTTGATTATTGTATGGTATAGTCGCATGAAGTGATGGCTTGTTGGAAGTACGCCATCGACTTCGCCAATTTCTTGCTTCCTTTCCAGACCAATCGACGGAATAATGTGAGACACCGGCGTCACCGAGCCTCCATACAGTAAAGCTTGCAGATCGAATGCTAAAACGCCACCGCCAATGTCTTGACCTCACGTGGGAATCTTGATCGCGAACATGAATTTGTGTGAAACATCAGACGTATTGAATGACATGGGAGGCTGGCTTAAGCGGTCGTGCTCCCCAGCATGGGCGTGTTCATCATAGATCGCGATTAGAAGACATCACAGCGAGTGAGGACTCAAGATGAAATAGGCAGACGTGTAAAGGCGGGCCTATATCGCGACCAAGTCCACCAAACCCTCACCCGCGCCATTTGTAACTTCCACCCAGCCACCCAGCTCGACGCGCACAATCTTGCCATCAATACACACTCTCCTCCAACGCGCATCTTGCTCGTCAAACTCGATCCGCAAGCCCAAGATGTCTTGGTACGAGACCCTGTCGTCTTCAACGTGCTTCCCACCCTGATACGCACCCGTCAAAAGCTGCATCACCTCATCTCCGCTCATAGGGCCGAAATCTATTAACTTCAGTTTGCCGTCAAGCGGCTGCGAGGCAGGCGAGATGTGGAAGCCACGCTCGAGCTGCGATACCAAAGTTGCGAGAACATATGCGTGCTCGATACGGTCCAGTTTGACCCATTCTTGGCTGCCCGAGCGCATGATGGACACTGCACCGCGATAGGCATGGGGCAGCGAGCCATCTGCAGGATAGAGGGCTTCCTTCGCCGCCATCTGGAACCTCTCGGCTCCGAACTGGCGGTAGTGTGCTGTGTCGCTATCGGCTACTAGGCCTGCATGTAAACCCCACGAGCAGACGACGGCGCCGTGGCAAGTAGGGGTATTGTCATGGGTTGGGAGCTCGACTTCTTCGCGGGCCTCGTTGGCGAGTAGACGCGCACCTGGAGAGAACGTTGCGCTGAACAGAGGAATTTCTTTGGGAGACCCGCAAACAAGGGACGAAAGTCCCAGGGTCTTGTCTTTGGTAATTCCACTGCTGTGGGCCAAAGCATTACCGGTGCCGAGAGGTAGTATGGCGATGCTGGGTTTCCGATACTGCTGAGAATGGGGCTGAGAGAGTAGGGTGTTTGCCACGTCCACTAGTCCACCATCGCCACTGAGGAGTACCAATGACTGGACCACTCCGGCATTGGCCTGTGGCAACAATACCGCGCGGGTGAAATCCGAAATGCTAGTCTCTGAGGCGGTAAAATGGAGCTGATATTTCTGCATAGCATCACCGCCGACCAAATCCAAGAAAGGCTTAAGAAGCTGTTCCCAGACGTTGATAGTCTGTCCTGTACCGGAGCCCGTCGAGACCATGACGTGGAAGTTTTGAGGGTCGCGTGCTGTCATGCGACTGTAGAGACCTGCTTCACCATTCGGCGAAAAGTCATGCACGAGTTGCTCAGGCGGGTTGGTGACTGTCAGGCTCTTGAATGTCACGGGCGATGCCTTCTTATCTCCCTCTGTGTCGTTCTCAACAATATAGAGGACATGGTACTCGCCCTGACGCTGTGATGTCTGCGGAATGATGGCGATGATAGAATCGGATGCGATGGCTGTCTCAGTCGCTTGATCACGGTCAGATGCAGCCGACCAAACGAGACTACACAAGATGATGCAAAACACTTACACGCCGCTTTTCCATCTTCTTCCGCCCAGCTGAAGCTGCCCACTTGATCATTTTCGGTTCGCTGGTAACGCCATGTTACAGGGCGCCCGTCAATCTCGCCGTGATTTCTCTCAGTCGTTGACATGGTTATAGTGATGTCGGTGATGTGACAGCGAAAGAATGAGAGGCGACATGGACGCACGCAATCCTGGCAGGATTAATGTCAATAGGCTGTCGAGCTGAGGCAGCTGAGGCAGCTTGAGTGGAGTGGAGTGAGAGAGATGGAGCTCGCGCTAACAATCGCGCTGCATAACCCTGATTCAGACGCCAAATTACTGTATTTGTCTCGATCCGGGGTTCTCCATTGGGCTGCACATCTGCCTCAGCCTGCTTGCTTGCTGACTTGGAGCTGTAGACCGGTATTAACACTTCACTTACATCACACTTTCCTGTTGAAACCACCTTCTCGCATACATCGACATTGGATCTGTATTCCTCACTGTGCCCGCTATCACCCTTTACACTCACGTTCAGCACTTGCGACAGCCCCACCTCCGCCCACGCCAAACCACCTCCCCATGGTGCATCCTTGCCAGTAGCCTCTCTCCCACAAGCACACCCCCAAAGCACAAGCCAACATGACCGGCTGGGGCATCTTCGTCATCATCGCCTTCATACTGCTCTTCTTCGGTAGCGCAACTTGGATAGGGTGAGTTCAATCGAAACTAAACCACCGCTGTAGCATAACTAACCCCCAAGCGCAGCCTCTCCTACTACCGCGCCCGCCGTCTAGGTCTTCCACCACCCAGTTTCAACCCCTTTAATCGCTCCTCCCGCCGCCACGATCCAGCCGCCTATCACGCTCCTGCGCCCGCGCCCGCCGGAATCCAAGGTTGGATCACCGACAAATGGGACGCCCTGCGCAACAAGCGCACGGCCGGCGGCGCATACGAGTCGACTTCTTTCGGCGCGAACAGAGGGCGGGATAGGCGTGGATTCGGCGCTCTGGATCCCGACGAGGCCTGGGACGCTCGCGTAGGCAACGAGGCCGATCAGACGGGGTACTACGAGGAGCAGGAACTTGGGCTGCAGGACCCGAACTCTGGTCCTTACCGCGGACGCGGCTACGGCGAGGTGGGTGTTGGTGTTGGTGGTATTCCGGAGGAGAGAGGTCGCAGTCGCTCGATTCAGCGCGAGTTGGATAGCAGGTACGACGAGGAAGTGCACGGCGCGCAGCCTAGGAACCCTTTTGGAGATGACAACGAGGCTGGAAGCATGCGCACTGCGAGCCCGAGGCCGATGGTTGATTCCATGCCTGGTCAGGGGAAACATCGCGCTGTGAGCGCGCATCGCAAGGGACAGAGCAGCTTGGGAAAGAGTGGAAATTCGGACGACAGTCCTACTGAGCGGAGAAGCATGTTCCACGAGGACGTGTAAGGGATTTACAAGTTTTGATGAGACTCACGGGCGAAACGGCGTTCGGTTGTCTGTCAAAAGGGTCGACACACAAATGAAATGATGGGATAGGGGTGTACGGTATGGGATGCATTGTGACAATAGCGCAGTTTTGATTCATGAATGATACTCCAATGACATTTGAAAAACCCGGCGCAGGTAAAACGAAGAGTCTCGTTGACGTCGGAAAACTATGAAAAATTACGCACCCACAGACTCCAGCTCATTTACCAGAAAGGCGCACCACCGATCAACGCATCTCGCAAGTCCTCATCAGGGAGCTCAGATCCTCCGCTACTCCCTCAGCGCTTTCAAGCAATCCCTGATCCGCGATCAACAAATTGACGGCCCTCGTCAACCACTTTCCGACGAAATCCATGAACCCGGGTGGAAGATTTCCACTCCCATTCTCAAACAAGCTCGTCAGGGTCACCATGCTTGACTCCATCAGGGCCTCCCAGAGCGCGTACGGCTTGAGACGCACCGATTGCGCTCCAGCCGCTCCAGCCTTGGTTTGCAGAGCTTGCAAAACCGCCTTTGTCTCCTGAACATCGACGAGACTCTGTGCCCGCGGCGACGCAGACTCCGGCACCCGAAGCGACTCCAAAGCGTCTTGCAGTGCGCGGTGAATAGCTCCTGGCGGGAACTCGAGCTCCCGACCACGACCCGCAGCCGGTAGAGCGATCATTGCATCGCTGAACTCGGCATCCGAGTAGCAGAAATCCGCCCGCTCGTGGTGTTCGAGCCTCAGAGCCAATTCCGCAAGTTCTTTGTCTCCAAGGACTTTCTCGCCACACTGCAGACAGGCGACCTCAGCGCTCTTGTTGTCCTCGGTTATACTCAAGGCTTCTATCGCGAAACTGGCGCCGTGCCCACAAGGTAGGAGGAATGGTATCTGCTCATTGCTGTGCGCCATCAGATTGTCGCGATCGAGTTCGTGTAGAGGGATCCAGCCGCCGTCTCCGAGCTGGCACTGAAGGCGAGAGGCCAAGAGAAAAGATCCGGACTTGGGCGTCGAGGTCTCCCAGTCGCGTGCCCACCGAGCTCCTTCACCTCTGTGCGCGGGTTTGTTGCTGTCTTGGAGTTGGTGAGCCACGTGCAGACACGCGCGGTCACTCTCGCGATAGATGAGGTTCGAGACGAGGGCGCGCCAAGGGTGGCGTTCGGCTCCACTGTTCCTGAGCAGCCCTTCGAACTGCGCTGCTGACATTTGACACGTGTGAATGGTAGGTTGAGCGTTTTCAACGGTACTCGCCCACGTCACCGTCGCGCGGAAGAGGTGCAAGACGCCGTCTGCCGTGCCGCTGTCAGAGGACGTGATTTCAGGATTGCTTTGACCTGGCGCCTTGACCAGCGAGCTGATGAGGTCCAGGAACTCGCCGGCATGCAGGGAGCTGTTGTAAAGGGGTGCATAGGCCAGTCCGAGGAATCTGTTGACTGGGATACGATGGAAGAATGACAGGTTTGCTGGAGTGAGATGATGTCGCTCTAGCCTGGGCCTTTGGCGGAGGCGGAGGTTTTTCGGTGGGTAGAGGTGTGGTGGCGCGTGATTCGGTAACAGATTCAGCGCCGGGTAGATGATGTGTAGGGTGTGGTGTTGCTGAGGAGCTGATGTGCTAGGTGCGAAGCCCAAGCTCTCGAAGGCGGAGCTGAGGTCGGCCATGTTGGTGGTCTCTTCGGCTTTGTGTTGTTGTCTTATTTGTGCCCGGGGGATACTGGTACAAGTGGTGTGCTTACTGTTGCAATTTTCTTTTGGTTGGTGGGTGAGTTGTGGTCAAAGGAGCCAGGACCGGAGGTCGAGGATACAAGTAAGCGGGTTTGTGACCGCGTCCGAGTGTCGTCTCAAGTGAAGTGAAACGAAAAGTCCATTCACTTCAACAACGAGTGACTTTCATGACCCGGTTAGATCGAATAGATTTGCCCTGCAAACGCGTACGCACGGCCCGCCCAAGTCAGTGAAGTTTGGTAACGAACTTTGCGACCGATAAGATGACACCTCTGTCGATGAGAATGTCAGCATCCGTCGTATCTCGTTGGCAAGGAGTTGCTCCCCTTGTGATGCGCTTGACGACATAACCACCACCCTAGAGATCCGCGTCCAGTGAGAGAGGAACAAGGGTATCCCGTTAGTCTTCGATCGCCTTTCCAAGTATATGGTTGATGGTCGGTCGTTGTCCTTCGACGGGTTCCAGAGTCGGAGGACAGGCGCTGGCGCTTTCCGAGTATCTCACTGGCATTCAGTGACGTTGCTGTTTCGATGTCGTTTACATGAGTGGAAACTTGTCGGCAAAACCATCGTGTATCTTTGAGGGCGAGTGATGTCGATGCGCGAGTAATTGGGGCTGTAAGTGAGGTAGCGAGAAGGGGAATGAAAGCTGATTAATGAAGTGATTTTTATTTATACTTTGTCGGACGCAAGGAGATATGGATCTGAGGATCAGCTTTATGTTACTTCGAGAGTTTTTCGGCCCTTCGAATTACTGTTTATTTTACTTATACATGTGATGGGTGATTCACAACCTTGTTTGTCTTCAATCAAGATGGTCAGACAAAATCTCAGGCAGTCCTTTTCAGACCACTTGCTGACTGTACCAATATGTTGTCTCTGATACAATGGCTGAAACAACAAAGATATTGTGTCTCCAAGACCGAACAAGAAAACGAACGCCGCGTTCGCCAACAATTGTGAACATAACAAACCATCAAAGCAAGCTAGAATGCTCCCCGCCCGGGTGTGGGATCATTCTCGCTCACAGGTGGACAGTCCTCATCATACAGTCCAGACGGAACGAACGCCGGCTTCGCCTGATTGTCGTTCGCGAGCAAAACCAAGCTGGAAGTACTCGGAGCATAGCTCGGCCAGCCATACGACTCAAGTCCATGCACAGGATCACGCCCGAAAGCAGCCCATGCGCCTTGCATATACCTCGAAAAGCGCTGCTGCTCGTCCGAACTCGGCTCGCCAGTGACATCTTCCGCAGTGCCAAAAAGAGCCGTCAAGTCCGAGCCGTGGTAGGATCCGCTGTTGGGATAATCGCCCCAAGAGTCGTACAAGCGGATGTTGTCAAAGTCGCCCATGTAGCGGTATCTCCAGGTAGATACATCGTGAGCAACACGGAAATCGTTGGCGTACTTCGTCGGGCAGGTGAAAGCTCTCTCATTAAAGAGCTCCCACTTGTCTGGGGACAAAGACACATTTGCACCGAAAGCGGATACGCGGTAGAAGCCCGCTTCGTAGTCGCCTGATCCTGCTAGGTAAGGGATCTTAGCAAAAGAGCCAGCGGCTCCTAGGGCGGCGTAGTCGGCAAAGACTGTGATGTTGTCGACTGTGGGATGAAAAGTCGCTTGAGCGAGAGCTTGGGTTGGCAATGCGGGTACGCTGCGGGCTGCTGCGAGAATTTCTGTGACGTTTTTCTGGCGGAGGCAGGAAAGTGTGTCTTGACCTTCGATACTGTTGCCACAACCGAGAGTGGTTGATACGTTGTGGTAGATCAGTTGCGAGTACTCGGGAGAGTTGGGAATGTAACTGAGAGCTGTGCCGGAGTGCGAAATCATGCCGGCTACGATGGGATCGTGCTGGTATGCGTACGCCCAGTAGTCAACTGCGGCGCCACCGGCGGACTGTCCGAAGATGATGATCCGATTAGGGTCGCCGCCGAAACCAAGGATGTTGTCTTTAACCCATTCCACTGCAGAGCGTTGGTCGCGAAGACCGGCGTTTTGTTCGATACCTGGAGCACCGGAGAAGCCAAAGATTCCAAGACGGTAGTTCACTGTTACCACGACCACGTCTTCATTATCGGCGAAGTACTGGCCGGAGTAGAATGGGGAGTGAGGTCTGTGGGCGTTAGTTGCATAAGTGTGGTCTTACAATCGCATCCATAGTTACCCTGGGATAGTGAAGCGCCCGCCATGGAAAAACACAAATACGGGTTTGCCCGTTTCATTCCGCTGGGGCTTCGATGGCAATTTCGTCCAGATGTTCAAGGCAAGGCAATCCTCGTCTTGTTGGTTCCCAAGGTGCGCCGTGAACTGGTTGAAGATGTCGAAGCCGTTTCCAGTGAAATTGGGGAAAGTCGTCACAGGCGGTATGCCTGCTGGACAGTCTGCGTTCTGTCATCTGAGTTAGTCATACGGTATCACTCTCATTCAGTGAGCGCAAACTTACCCATTTGGAAGCCTCGAAAACAGTGCCTTCAGGGGCCACATAACGCTTCGGCGAGGCAAACCTCAGCTCTCCTGTCGGTGCTTGCCCATACTTGACGCCTAAGAACTCGTAAGAGTTCGGCCTGTGTTCTGCCTTATGGCCGATGAGCAGGCCGCTCGTGGAGTTGACTGATGGTGGTTCAAAAGCCCTCAAACTTTCGGCCGCAGATGTTGTGGCAAAGCTCAGAACACCGGTGAGAGCCTGAACGAGAGACAACCGCTTCATGCTTGTAAGAACTGGCAGCATATGCTTCCCAAGATGTGCGAAAAGTGCTGTGACCGAAATTCCGGTCGAAAAGATGAGATTCGGATAGTGATTTGGGGCGCTCATCATGTCGGATAGTCGTCGATATTTTGCGCTCTTACTTACCGAGATCGGGTACGTGTGTGTCTGCCCTCATTCCTACCCCTGTTCACATCAGATTTAGGCTGGACAATGGAGCAAATAGATGGGATCTTTGTTGCCGTCGAGTCGTCAGGTCAGCGTCAAGCTGGTGGCTCTCGAAACATGTATCGTAATGAGCCTATGTTGCTTTCCATTAACAATTCTGACCGGAGAAGGTGTTCATCCTGTCTGCATGGGAGGTTTCCGTGGGAAAGAAATTGAAGAGGTTGGGTCTCTTGGTGGCGTGCAGATCGACCGCTAAATAGATTGCCGGATGAAGCCCGGCTTCGCTTGACAATGCGTACGGTTTTCGCGTGAGTGCACAAAACACGATTCCGGGTATGCGTGTTAATGGTTTTGAAGCCATCCCACAATCAACCGTTTCAATATCCTGAAAAGCTCACTAGAACCAGGAAAAAGCCGAAACTGGTAGTCAAAACGCCGCAAATCATACATGTAAAATCAATGTGCAGCCTACTTCGGCACATCTCCATTTACAAGCCCGTATTTCCCAACAACAAGGGAAGATTTCGCCATGACCAAGTCCACGAGGACCGACACAGACGCAGTACTCACAATCGTAAGCACAGGGATAGTGGCCTCCAGCTCCTTCGCAAGCCAATTCCGCAACTCAACAGCAACGAGAGAGTCAATACCAAGGTTGCCAATCGACGTCTCCATCGTCACATCGTCGGCAGATACCGACATCATGCTCGCCAGCTTCCCCACGAGAGCTGCCGCCACGACTTTCTCAGCCTCCTCGGGGCTTGTGGTCTCCGAAAGGGATGCCTTGATCGATACCGTTGAACCTTCGGAATGGCGCACAATATCGTCACCGAACGCGTTTGCGTTGTCGCGGAGTAGTACGCTGAACAGCGGACCTTTGTCTTGCAGCACCTGCGTGGTCCCAGGGTGCTTGACTAGACCTGCCACTGTGTGGCTGTTGTTGCTCGTTGAATTGAAGAGTTCGCGGTCAAGTGCAGCCTCGACAAGTATCTTGACCTCGCGGGTAGACAACTGGGACGCTTCTAATTTTTCATGACCCGGTAGCGGAGCGGACTCAGCAACGTATCCGGCGTCCGAAATGGCCGGGAGGGAGATTGACGAGGCTGCTAAGCCATGACTCTGACGCCAGTTACAGAAAGCATCAAGGACGCTGTTGCTTCCAGCGTACGAAGTCTGGCCGGGCATGATGCCGAGTGTCGACACGGACGAGAGGCACACGAAAAAATCGAGCAGCGGACGATCGTTCAGCGCTTTGTGCAAATTGATTGCGCCCTGGATCTTCGGAGCTATCACAGTGTTCCAATCTGTAGCATTCGTAGACTCGTATAGAGCATCCTACAATCATCGTCAGCCAAGGAATCATTGAAAGGAGAAGGGGGCTGAGACTGGGAACAAAAGAGAAAAGGACTTACCCTCAACACCATAGCCGCATGTATGACGCCTTTGACAGCGGGAGTACCTGCCGCAGTCATGACTTCGAGTGTTCGCTCTACGTCGTTGATGTTGGTAATATCACAGACATATGCGGTAATTGTGGCATTTTGTTGACGCGCGAAATCCAAGGTCTCGTCCCAGCTTGCCGTGTTCAAAGCTTTGGCTCCACTGCGTGATAAGAGGTGAATATTCCGGGCTCCACGGGAGACCATCCATCGCACAAGAGAGCATCCCAAACCGCCAGTGCCGCCGGTGATGATGTAAGAAGCATTCTCGTGGAAGGCAGATCGGGAATTTCTCACTTCCACAGTCTGCTCGCCAGTCATGGAGACTACGAGTTTGCCAGTGTGCTTACCGGTCTGCATTTTGCGTAGTGCATCATGAACCTCGCCTGCCGGGTAGACTGTGATGGGCTCAACTGGTCGGAAGTGCTGACGCTCTTCGAAGAGACTCATAACCTTGCTCAAAAGACGTCGGGCTGCCTTTGGCTTGTTGCCGATGGTAAGTCCCAAGTCGACGGCACTGTAGGACACACCTTTCGCAAAAGGCCCCATGTCAAGTGTGTTGTTGACGAGTGCATCTCGCTTTCCGATTTCTACGAAGCGGCCTTGGACGCCCAGACAAGACCATGTGGCCTTTAGCATGTCTCCAGAGACGGAGTTGAGCACGACATCAACACCCTTCCCTTCCGTTTCATCCATCAATCTCTTCGCAAATGCGGGCGACCGACTGGAGAATATACGGGATTCAGGGATGCCATACCGAGACATGATCAAGGCCTTCTTCTCTGGGGTTGACACCGTGCAGTAGACCTCAGCACCGAGCCACTGAGACAGCATGATAGCTGCTTGACCTACGCCGCCAGAAGCAGCATGGATCAACACTCTCTCGCCACCCTCTAGTCTTGCAACGTTGACCAGGCACTCGTATGCCGTGGAAAATACAAGTGGTATCGAGGCAGCTTCTTGCATTGTCATGAAGGCAGGAACGGCTGCAAGACTGTAATCGTGGCAAAGGATTCGGTTGGCAAGAAGTCCGTCGCCCCAGTGTACGACTCGATCTCCGGGAGCGAAACTGGCATTTTGGCCTGCAGCAATCACAATTCCACTGCACTCCTTGCCTGGTAGCTCCCAAGGCACTCTGCCGAGCGTGATGAGCAAGTCTTTGAAGTTGACACCCACTGCCTCTACTTGCAGAACGACTTCGTAGTCTCCCAGGCCTTCGAGAGCAATTGGTTCTGGACTTGCAGCGTAGTGCAAGCTGCTCATCGTGCCCGGGCGGTCGCACGTGGCGGATATGGGTACTAAACTGTCGGAGATAGTTGTTGTCGTTGTCTTTGTCGCGTCAGCTAGCTTTGCGATACCAGCGTACAGCGACTCATCAGGAACCAGGCGGGCGAATTGCAGTCGGTCGCCACGCTGCCGGAACTCGTTCTCCAGGCCGCTCGCGGTTGTTGAATCGCCACCTTCGTACATCAACATAGCTTCGAGGCAACGCGAGAGCGCCTCGGGACAGATATTATGTGGATCGGCCTGCAAGACCACGAAACGACGTGTTGCGTCCTCGGCACGGAGAACACGTCCGAAGCCAAGTGCAAAAGCTTGTCTGCAAGATTCTTCACCAGAGTAGTCAGGAGAAGTGACCCAAATGATATTCTTTGCAGTGCAGAGCAGTCGCTGGATTGTGTTGAAACTCTCGTGGTCCGCGGATGCGAGATTGAGTACTGACACATCTTCAAAGCAGATGAGGGTACCGGTGAAGGTCATAGCTTCATTGGGCGAAATCACGGCAGGCTTCCATGTAACCTCCCTGCTGCTGGACTCCAACATACATTTGATTGCATGGGCTTTGTCCCATCCCACAGGACTGGCTACTAGACCGACAGGCGTAGGTGTAGCCTCACCGTTCTGCAGACGTGTTTGAGATACCTTTCGTGCCCAGACAGCACACGAGTTAGCGCTCTGGCGCAATGTTGAGATGGCATGGAACTCTGCGGTCTGCAGTATTGTTGACCACTGTGGTTCGCTGGGTCCGAAGGACTGGCTGAGTTGTGCGCACACATCGGGGAGATCTGCATGTGGATACGAGGTGTTGAGGCCGAATAGCGCTGCGTAGCCATTCGGCTTCAACAGCATATTGAGTTTTCGCAGGCACTCAGGTGCGTCTGACGCCGGGTAGGATGCAAGCGAACCGATGACCAGATCGTACGGCGAATCGAAACCTTGACTGCCCAAATCCTTCATCAGATCCAGTCGTCGACATTGAATATTGGGATACTCATTCTCTGCCTTCGAGAACGTCTCGGAGGATATGTCGCTGTATTCGTAATGCTGGTATCTGGGACCAGAACTGGTAGTCACGACTTCCTGAATGCGTGGAGTCAACCTGCTGATACCAGCGCCGATTTCGAGGATTCTCATCGAGGGGTTCAAGTAGGTCAAGATCCTGATGAACCCTAACAGAGATGGCAAGGCCTGTTCGGTAATAGCCGAAGACGCTTTTGGTTCTGCCAGGTCCTGAGGTTCCGTCCCGGCAGTCCTGGTAGTTGGCTCAGCGATTTCCTGCAGACTGAGGAAGTGAGGGTGATCTAGCCAAATCGTCTTTTGTGGATTGATCATCTCGGCAGGGCCGACGCGCTCTGCAGCTTGATCAACGTCCAGGCAAGTGAGCTTTTCTACCTCGATGATTGGAACGTCGGACCCACTGAGACACATCAACAAATTGACGCTGGTCGTCCTTGACTTCTCAGGCGTAATCGAGTCAAAGGTAAAGACGTCCAAGGAGATGTCGGCACTGTGCTGCGCCGAGGAAAGGACAAAAAGTCGTTCCATAAACACCGGCATGTAAGTCTGTCCTTCGAGCGAACCGGCGTGAAGACCACTCACTTGGAGAGCAGCATCCAAGGTTGCTGGGTGGACTTTCAGGGTGCCTTCGAACCTTCCGGGCATGCATGATGCCGTGTCAAAGCCTTTCACTACGCCGAAGCCCACACCTTTGCCAGTTTTGATTTCCTGGATGCCTTTGAAGTAAGGGCCATAAGCAAGGCCTCCGCGAGCCAGCTGACGGTAGTACAATTCACTGTCCACAACCCGCTGCGCGCTCTGTCTAAGACTGGCGAGCTTTGTTCTGACCGGGTTGATGGCTGCTTCCGAGTGCTCCTCCATTGGGCTCGCGACGAGGCCGCTTTCGTCTTGGAGCACCAACGAAGCTGTCCCGCTGCAATGTTGGACATAACCTCGGGCGGCGGTCCATGACGAGACCTCGAAATTAAGGGTGGCAGCACCATCGACCTCTGTAGAATCGGTGCTGTTGGTGGTAAGGGTGGTCCAAAGCTCATACTGTTCATCTTCGGTGAGAGCAAACGCCTTGGAAACGGAGACCTTGGAGAGCTGGAAGCCGTGAACCACAATCGAGCGCTCTTCACGGAAAGCCTCTAGTGCTTCAACGGCACAACACAAAAATCCAGCCAGTGGAAACACGATTGCGCCGTTGACAACGTGATCCCGTAACCAAGGTATCCAACTCAATTTGAATATGTTGCGGCATTGAATGGAGGGTGTGGGCGTTGCGTCGACACGTCTCCCGAGAAGGGCATTCCAGGGTCGTCCGTTCTCCATGTCCGGACCGTGAGCGAGGCGGGAGGCGTGCCAGTACCGACGTGTGTGGTTGAAAGAATACTTTGGAAGGCCGACAAGGCACTGTGGCTTTGCTTCTCTTCGTTGATTGCGCATGGTTTGGAACACCGCACCCATATCCACGGATACACCCGCTCTTGAGCTTTCAGCTGCGGTGTCAAGAAGGCATCTTTTGTCGTCAAATTTGCGGATGAGGGTGGAACTGTACGTCGTTCGTAAGCTCGTGCTCGTGTCACACAGTGCTTTGATCGGCCCTGCGAGAGCCTTGTGTGAACCGATCTCGATGACGTGAATTCCGTCATGAGACTTTTCAAAATCCTTGAGCATCTCTTCGAAGGCGCTGGCGAAGAGAACAGGTGATGCCAAGTTGGACGCCCAATACCAGCCCGACTTCAGTTTGTCAGCCGCAACTGCAGTCCCTGCAACCGAAGAGTAGAACACAGCCGTTTGCGCGGACTTGACTCCGGCTGAAGTGCGACACTTCTGTAAAGCTGGACGAATCATGTCGAAATAAGGTGTTGCGAGCGGCAACATGTGGTCGCTGTGATAACCTTGGTCGATTTGAAGCTTTCGGGCGAAGAGACCGAGTTCCTTGGTCAAGGTCACAAGTTCATCGATGGCGCACTCGTCTCCGGCAACAGTCACACTATCCGCAGAGTTATAGCAAGCTATCATTGCTATGCCGCTGCTCAAACTGGCAATCAGAGGCTCGACTTCGATCGGCGAGGCCCCTACTGCCATCATGGCGCCCTTTCCTAACCTCTCCGGAATTTCGTCGCAAGAGGCGATGTTTCCGCGGTAGTAAGCAATTGCTAAGGCTGTGTCGAAATCCAGCGCTCTCGCAGCGAATGCCGCCGCAATCTCACCGGAAGAGTGGCCAATGAGAGCGTTCGGCACGACGTTCCACTCTCGTAACAAGATCACAATGGCGAGCTGGATTGCGGTTACAGCAGGCTGAGCAAGTTCGGCAGAGTTGATCCTCGACGTGTCTTTCGGTGCGGCCAGCTCATCTGTTCGTTGTTAGCTAGTCTGGCTTTTGGGGGTCTTGCGAATGATCGCACAAGCACTTACCAAGGATCGACCATTGAGCGCCGAGCTGTTTGAAGACGATATCGGCCTGCTCCATTGCCTGTGCAAACAAGTCTACCGACATCAGAGACACAGCCATCTCCGGGTACGCAGAGCCCTGGCCAGTGAATGCAAGACAGATCCCCGTTTTCGGTGCCCGACGAGACATTGTGATATCACCGGTGGAGATCTTGCTGTACAGCTCCGAAGCAGAGTCTGCAACCACAGTCGCTCGCCAATCGAGCCGGCTACGTCTGCAAGAAAGAGTGTAGCTGAGATCATGGAGCCATTGAGACTCATCAGCAGCATCTGACCACTTCTTGTCCCCGAGAAGGCTCGAATAAGCGCCCAATTGAGATTTAAGCGTATGTTCGTCTCGGGCAGAAAAGTGGAAAATTTGTGCAGTGCTCGAGCAAGTCGAATTTTCTTGCTGCGCATGATAAAGACGATTTGACGTGCCATCTTCTGTATCCGCATCGCGCTCCAGGATGACGTGAGCATTGCTGCCACCAAAGCCGAAGTTGTTGACTGATATACGCAGCGGTGCGTTCTCCGGCCATGGAAGACATTTGAGAGGCACGGTCATGCTCGAACCATAACTTGCCAGCACGGCGTTCGGCGTCTCGAAATTGGCATTGGGCAGGATCACGCGGTTCTCAAGCATGCCGACGCATTTGATGATTGAGACAATTCCGCTCGCTGCCTCGGTATGGCCAAAGTTAGACTTGCAGCTCCCTACGAGCAGTGTCTCGCCAGGTCCTCGTTCGTTGACCTTGAAAGCTTCCGCGATGGATTGGACCTCAATCTCATCGCCACGCTGCGTGCCGGTACCGTGTGCTTCAACGAATGCAGTGTCGATTGGGTCCAAACCGACGCTGGCATAGACGTCCTGAATCATCCGGACTTGAGCGGGTCCATCTGGCGAAGCAATGCCTTGCGATCTTCCGCAGTGATTGACGCCACTGGCCCTGACAGTGGCACGTATTGGACAAGTCGACTGCATAGCGTATTCTCTCGAGGTAAGAATCACACAAGCAGCACCCTCGCCACGTCCGTACCCATCTGCGTTCTCGTCGAAAGTCAGACTCTTGCCTTCTGGACTCAAAGTACCAAGTGCAGCCATTCCACTCAAGGTGAGCGGGGTGAGTTGTAGAAGACAGCCACCAACGATGGCGACCTCACAGCGACCAGAACGAATGCTGTCGCATGCCATGTCCAACGCAGTAAGACTACTGGAGCAGGCGGTGTCGACGGAAATGCTTGGCCCATGAACGTTGAAGAAGTAGGATATCCTGTTGGCAAACATGGTTGTGGCAGTCCCGAGGGCTGTGGACTTGGGGGCGGTGGCATAGTCCGTCTCGAGATAGGTAGCGTAATCGCTCTTCGATGCACCAGAGAAGACACCGACTTTGTGACTGTTGGCAATGTCCTGCAAAGTGATGCCGGCTTCCTCCAGGGCAACGTAGGCGTTTTCGAGCAGTAGACGCATCTGGGGATCTATGGCCCGGGCATCGGCCTCGCTGATGTGGAAGAAAGGTGCGTCGAATGCAGCCACGTCGTGATCTAGATAGCCGCCCGCTTTGATATCATAGTAGCCAGGCTCCACGGAGCGTGGATGGTAATAATACTCCGTATTCCAACGAGAGGCAGGAATTGGTCGTGAGCTGCATCGTGCGGCTGCACAGAAGTCGAAAAGCCGCTGTGGGGTGTCAACGTCTGGAGCGAGCTGACATGATGTCCCGGTGACAACAACATCTCGCTTTGAGGTTGCAGCCATGTTTGGTAGGGTCGTTTCTGTAGGCTCAGAGGATGCTGAATCTATTCAAGATGTAAAAGACGGTCCAAGTCAACAAGCAGGAAGGAGTGCAGCTTGTCAATTATCGTGCAGATAGAGCATGCTGGCAACGACAAGATATAGTAGTGCGAGGGTAGAAGGCGAATTCACCGCGGCAAACAGAATGGAGCCACATGTTCGCTTGGTTCGCCTACCTACCTTGAAGGAAACCGAGAAAACGTATGCATGGTTAGGGTAATGCCTCCATATCGATCACACGCGGTTGGGGACGCTGACATGGATCTTTTGGCCTGCTGTTATCCGAGAGGTCAGGACAATCCTTTGGAAGAGGAAGGCAACCATCTCCCCATAGTACATGCTCCACCAAGCATTGTCCCTGCATGGGCGGATAAGTAGGACCGTAGGAGGCAGTACAAGGATCCAATTTTGGTATGAAGGCCGCACCATTACCCAACGAAGGCGGCGGTATACATGACTGTAGGGCGTTGAGGATCAGGTGAGGTACCAAGCTCACTGCCTGGTGTGTTGCAACGAACTCGCGTCATCATGGAGTTGTTGATGGTCGCGTTCAAATGCCCTTCTCGGAGGTTTCGTGCTCTGGCCGGCTCGTGTCTATCACGATTCGCCGCGAGTGTGTCGATGTGCTGCCAAGATCGCTAACGACTGCAGCTACTGCAGTGTTGAAGATGTTGGAGACGGAGTAATTTGAAGCGTTCATCCTCAGGCCACCGGAGGATGAGGATCCTTGGATGATGCAGGAACCGGGGGTGTGGTCTGTGCGCAGACGCGCCTCCGGTTTGCTTTACCGAGATTCCTCGCGTCTCGCTTCCTACAACACCCTCTGAATCCTCCACCTAATCAATGGTCGGTATATCGCAGAGTCCGCGACTGACCATCCAAAAGACAGATTGGATATCAGCCTCATCTGAACCTTCACGACGGTCAAAAGCACTCGAAATCGCGATATTGGATGGCCATTAATCGCCTGCCTCTCTTCCTCACTTCGGCTGGTCTATCTGATTAGCGATACAGGCTGTGCTGAACAACGCCGCACTAACGCACCTCGTGCAGCCCTTGTATACTGGCCTGTCGTAAACCTCGCCTCGAGCTCTCGGCAGCGTCTTTGCTGTACATCGGCTGGAGCTCTCGAGGTAGTATGCGGAAAAATGATAAGCATGATGGAGATACCGTGACTAAATGCATCAATCCTCAGCAATGCTATTAGATTAGGTCGGCTCGCTGTCTCGAGGGAGTCCGCTCCCAGTGCTTTCGAGAGACGTAAAAGGTGTTCACATTCGACGGGGACCGACCACAGCACATCCTCACTGCACAGGTACATTACCTGTCCCTCTTCTCTTCAGCGCCCAAAGCATTCTCCCAACAGACACACCACACAATGGCTATCTCCCAATCCGACGGCTGCACAGTCCACAAGCTCGATGCCTCCTTATCCGACACATCCCTGCGCAAATACACCCGTCTGAGGACCGAAGCATGGCTGACCATCTTTCACCACGATCTACTGCACGCTCCGATGGCCTTGAAATCCTTCAATGCTCGCAGAAAGGAGCTCCAACAGCCCGACTATCACTGCTGGGTCTGTGTCCTTCCCAACCCCAAGACTGGCGCCACTGATCTTGATACTGGCGTATGGGCTGGACTGGCCAATATGCAGGGCCCATGTTCGGAAGTCGAGTACAACACACTCAAAGAGCCCTCTCTCAACGCGCAGACCGAGCATCTCGAAATGCGCTGGCGGCCAAGGGGTCTTTACTTCCGTCCGACGCACCGCGATCCGACCCTGTATGCCGCTTTGTACCATGAATTGATTACTTGGCAGCAGCAGCAAGCGACGCAGGCTGCGAAAGCCGCCGGGCTTGACACCGTCTTGATCCGACAGATTTGGACAACCGAATTAGGAGCTGTAGCGCACTCCACTTCGACGACTGTAGAGGACGCTCGAGAGGTGATGCAGTTGACGGTTGCGGGGAAGCTCGAGTATGAAGGCTGGATGAACGAGGTCGCGCTGGAGGAATTGACTGAAGAGAGTCATCGCGAACCTGTGTGTGCGGTGTTTGAAGACCGGAGTCTTCTCCGTCTTTAGCTCTGATCGTTAAGAGTCATCTTTACATTCAATGCGTTTCACCGTACGCCTCCTCAAGTCGTTGCATCTCCATGCTAGCCCTGACAGCGTAAGATCGCGATAAGGCGCTGAGCTTCTCATCTTGAGTATACTTAGCAAGCCGTTTCTTCCAGAGTACCCAGCTAATCTCAGTCGAGGTCCTCCCCGTTGGAAGTACTTCACTTTCCTCCAACGCTGCAGGCCCCACTGTCGTCTCAATACCGCTCTGGTAGATTTCCTTCCCAGCAATCGACAGCCATACCACAATGACACCCAGCGTGACCTCGAACAGTTTCTCTTTCATTTTTGGTGTCCATCTCAATTGATTGATCCGCGCGATACCACCCTCAAGAGCGTCGCGCATCGCCCAAAGCCCATAGTTGATATAGCATGCAGTGCCAGTAGCAGTCAAATGCGCCACGAAAGCATTCTCCCGCTCCCAAGCCTTGACCTCCACCTCCGTGAAACCCATCGTACCTCCAGGCGCATCATTCCAGCTATCACACATGCTAGGGCCCAGCAGAGTGAGATCAGACCAAAGTTTTCCTGTTTTCCATACCCAGTCGTTGCGAAGTGCAGGCGTGGTCGCCTCCGGTAGAGGCGGATTCGGACGGATCTTCAGCGTCTGAACCAGTCGGACCAATTTCAGCATGCGGCCGCTCTCGTCGTCAGCCCAGGGAGTTTTCTTCGAAACGTGATCTAGGCCCAACCAAAGCCGACTGAGTCTTCCTGCGGTGCTGTTGTACTGATCTCCAGAGGGATCAGGCTCACACATAGCGACCGGTTCGCCCCAGAACTCCAGCAGCTCGTCTCGAGAGATACATAGCGGTCGGCATGCCCTTGCGGTCATCTCCATCTCCCAGAGCATTGCACCATCGTCTGCTGACATGTACGATTCCTCGATGGGAGCTGCGAGTCTTTCCGCTGTGGCTTCCAGAGAGGTGTCGTCTGTGAGATATGCGGACACAATGTCGGGTACTTCTTTGTCGACGCGCCACACGCCACGCGCTTCGGTGATGGCGTCGAGTTGTTCGCTCTGGTCCGATATGGTGTTGAGGATGTTCTGGACGGCCGCTTCATTCCGAGGCACGGTGTGAGGGTCTTTTGCTGGATCGTATACGTATTGTGCCTGCTCTGATGTCATGTTGCTTGTGTTTCGCTCTAGAGATCTCCTCCTGGGTGCCGAATGTGGGATCTGGAAGGAAGAGCACTAGGATGGAATGGCGAAGGTGAAGACAAGCGTAGAGGCATGATTTACAGTTATGGACTGATAAATGTAGCAGAGTAAGCGTGTGTCTGCGGTGTTGAAGTGGGAAGTGCGGTGTCCTCCACACCGCGAAGCTGGCAACGGAGATGATGAGATTGGAAGTGACTTAAATAACTCGAAATTCCATCAGACATACTCACACTGCTTACTTTTGAATTGAATTATGAGACACAATTTGCTTCAACACGATCGATTTGCACCAGAACACCATTATATGGTCCATGAGCGAATCGTTGACATGAAAAAGGAGGAGGTGCAAGGGTTAGGGTTGGGGTTGTCATTGGTCCCTTTTCTCTATGCCAAAGACTGGACACAGAGTTCTTGTATCCCACTGGCTGTAGGATAGTCTCGGTAAACCAAGCCGGCCGATAATACAACGGTATGTCGACAGGATACCAAAAGGTATGCTTGTCCGGTTGTTGATCAGACACCTAATGAACCGCGCTTCAAAAGATCGCTTGGTGGAAAGAGAACCAGGCTCCAAGCAAGAGCTGTCAAGGTGGTTTACCAATAAATGTGGATCGGATCACGGGTCCATGTGAGAAGCAGAATACTGCCTTTCTTCCTCACCTGTCATATGTGTTGAAACTGCGACGAGTGATTGCCATGGCTTGTCGGAGAGGTCGCTTGTACGTAGAAGTCAAGAGTGCATACTTGGAGGTCACAGCGAGTTTTGACAAATGCCTGAAAACATCTCGAGGCAGATATATGCGCGTGGGTGATAAAAAGACGCGTTAACAAGCTTCTCTTAGACGACAATATTGTTTAGCATGGAGAGGTCGTGAGTTCTCTTGATGAGAGAAACACCACGCGGTAGCTTAGGGTTGCGGGAGGGCGGAACCCCGGATCTTGGCGATTTCGTATAATGGCAGCACGTCTTCCCCTTAGCATCCTCGCCATCGAGATCTCGAACCAAAGACTGGCAATCCACGCCTTTCACAGATCACCGTGCAACTGACAAAAATGAACAGTCCGTGGAAGCATCAATTGGTAAAGGATGGAATCCGCTCAATACAAGATTGCGCATGGTATTCCTGGCAGAGCATCCCACCTCTGCCTAGCTTTGGCACGAGCTTCCAGGCCGGCATTTCGTCCTTCAAACTCCACCGTTCCCACCTACAAGCAGCTGGAACAGAGACGGACGCGGACCTCTCTCCACCAGGCCGCGAAAAGTGCATGATCTGCTGCACGTGGAGTGCTCTCATTTCGGTTCGCGAGATCGATCCTCACATGCCGGTTTCCAGCTCTTGACTCCTGCGACTTCGGTGTCTCTCGGCATTAAGGATGAACCGTGCTACAGATAACAGCAGTGACATGTCACGACGTCAGTTCCAATGTTGCTGCGGCACCAGCGAAGTCGATCGACCGGAAACGGCTTACCAAACGCCGCAATGCTCACATCTCGAGAGAAGTATAAACTGTGATTTGTAACGACACGAAGAGGCGTTGGTAACGACCTGCCGTGTTCAAACAAATGGAGTAAACCAACGTAGCCGCGTAGCCGTAATGAGGAGAGCAGTCACCCCGGACGGACGTGCTTGCGTGGACAAATGACTACTGAGGGACACAGAAATGCCAGTCATGCTTTTCAGCATGTCACTCGCAGCATGGCATACGGCATATAGTAGCACTGTCTCGAGCTTGCCACGTGGGAGAGTGGCAAAAGCGAACAAAGATGAAGTCGGAGGAGGGAGAAGAGAGGAACGATCGGAAGATTCCCCAGAGACAAGGCCAAATCAGGTTTAGCTAGCGAGAGGTCTATGACGATTTTTCGGCTCACCATTCACAACACCTTACGTGCATTTACCAAACCATCCAATTTTTCTCAACCCTACCGCAGATCTCATTCGTGGCGATGATTCCTGATCGAGTGTGCGAGCAGCGAGGATCCAGGAAAGGGATCACACACGGTGACATGATACCAGCATGGCCTTGTCATTAGATGCTGCTGAGGTGACGGCAGTTCCAGTATCCATAATACCTGGGATACCATATCCACTCAGGTAGGATCAATATACTCGGAACCGAGATCGGAAATGATCGAAAGCCAATTCTCTGGAGACTAGAGGTCGATATCATGCGGCTCTGACGGAGTCTCCCAGCATCCCGCAAATGCCGCTGCACACGGCTCACCTGTACGTCGACAATGAGATCAACATTCGATCATGACGTTCGCTTGCTATCATGCCATTGTCAATAGTTCCGTTCTTTCCTGACTTCTCAATGCCTCGACCTACATATAGCCTCGCCGCCCATCGGGTTCGAATTCACTCTCCATCCCCACCTCCCCCATCACATCCAACATGTACACCAAAACCGCCTTGACCTCCGCGGTCTTCTGCGGCCTCGCTGCTGCTGCGCCCAAGGGCAGCCCTGCTCAGTACGGCTCAGCAGATGGCGCTTACGTTGCTGAGAACCAGGCTGGCACTCTTCCTGGCTACCCTGTAAGTACCATTCATATCTTTTGATCTCTCTTGAGGTTGGAACTAACAATGTTCTTAAGAACGCCGACGCGACGTGGGTACCTGAGTCCCCCGCCGCCATTACACCTCTCGCCTCCGAGTTTGGTACCGCCTCTGATGTGTCCGCCACATTTACTACAACGGTTGCAACTGGTACCGCTGCCGCAGCCCCGCAGAGGTCATCTATTGTTACAGGTGTCACTTCCCACGGCCCTTACGATGGCGAGACTCCCACTACGACTGGTGCTGTCTCCACCGACGTCCTCGGCACGGCTCTACCGGTTCTGCCCCCGAATCCTACAGGTATGCTTATAACACGAGTCTATATCTTGAAAACTATACTAACAGAATGCCAGCCACTTATTACAATGCGGATGGCAAATTGACGGAGCCCCAACCCCTGCCTTACACGCCTGCTGGCGGTCTCGGTACCAATGGCACTGAGCCGCGTTACATGGTCGAATCCGATTTCGATTACGAGTCCATCACTCTTGGTCTCTACCAGGAGTGGATCGAGCTTGACCTGTTCAATAACGGCCTCGCTATCTTCTCCGAGGAGGACTTCCTTGCTGCCGGTCTGACTGCTGAGGACCGCTCTTTGATCGCCTTCATGGCTCAACAAGAGCAGGGACACGCCACCCTTCTGTCCAACATGCTCGGACACACCGCACCGCCGCAGTGCACCTACAATTACCCGTTCACCAACGTTCGTGAGTTCGTCGACTTCAACCAGATCCTTACCCGCTGGGGTGAGTCTGGTGTTTGGGGCTTCATCAACCACCTCGACTCTCGCGAGGTTGGCCAGCTCCTTGCTCAGTCTATCGCCACCGAAGCCCGTCAGGAGATGATCTTCCGCCAGATGAGCGGTCTCCACCCCATGCCCGTCTGGTTTGAGGCTGGTATCCCTCAATCGTGGGCCTGGACTTTCCTCGCTCCCTACATCAGCTCTTGCCCCGAGAATACCACCCGTCTTGCATGGCAGAACTTCCCGGCGCTGCACGTCGCCAACCAGGCCAACATCAACCGCATCCACCCCAACGACACCGCTGACTGGGAGCGTACCGGAAACCGCACTTCGGACCCCGCCAAGGCTGACATCCCTACCATTGAGTCCTGCATTAACCTGAACGAGACTGGTGTTGCCTGCGGTCCTGGTGTCGCCCACAACCGCTCCGAGCCTCTCTCCTTCGCCGGAAAGCAGGTCCGCTTCATTTGGGATGCTCCCGGCCAGGCCGTCGGCCCCAACAACAGCTACGTCACCGCCACCTCCGCCGGCGAGCCTCAGTTCGTCGCCTGGGTCAACCAGCTCAACATGACCTACACTCCCATCACCAAGACCGGCCCCAACGAGGGCTACACCTACCAGCCCGCTGGTGAGGTCTACGCTGGTGGTGCCGGCATCATGAACGACACCATGTTCATTGCCCTGACCGACGCCAACCCCTACCTCACCCCCTTCAACCTGAGCATGATCAACCCCCACGTTGTCGCCCTCAGCGTTTACCAGGCCGGTTAAACGTCTTGTCGTTCTGACTTGACTTGAGCCTGGAAAGGCAAAAGCAATGCTTGGACTTGCTTCGAGCTATGCGAGGCAGTCCCAACGACGCCCGCATCTATTTCGTATCTGTGACACCTGTTTCTTCTTAAAACCACGAAAGCAACGATATTTGTAATTTTAGATCACCATCTAATGTTAATAACAAAACAAACATATTCAACACCTACCTTGCACCTATTGTTTCATCTTGATGTGAAACATTTTTCAATTTGTCAAATTCGTGTACTCGTTCCAGCGTTTTCGTACTTCAGGATCAGCCTTCAAACAGTAGTTGAGGCTTGATGAACTCACAAGGATAAATCTTTAGTACCTCATCCAGATTAAGCATTCGCGAGTGGGAAGTACTGGTAGCTTTGGTGAGGCAAATACGTGTATGTTGTGAATGCTTGCTAGTCCCAACATACTCGTCAAACTCCCGTTTGACAGTGTTCTGGCGTGTCACGGAGGAAGGCGCAAAAGCGATTACGGGATTGAGAAGTGGAGGAAGGAAATTTGTTGGCAATGCCTTTGTGGCTTGGTATTCTTTTAGTTTGAGGTATTTTCTATTTGATCGTGAGAAGGCTAGCTCTGCTATTTCGTGTTGCGCTTTTGTTGTAACTTGCTGGGGAGAGTGAGCAAACGAGCCACGCTATGTACAAGCAATCGCCCGTTTGTATTGAAGTTATCAAACTTGTATAATCAATGGAATGCTTAGGAACGTATCTCAGCGGAGGGCACTGTGGTCCCAATTTAGTCAATTCGTTCGTTGCCGCTTTCGATGTCACACTCTCAGTACGGTTTCCGTCCTCCATCCTTCTCATTCACTGCCCATGTGTGCTCGGATCCGAGATCCCCACGCATACACATTCCATTTTGTGTTCAAGCTAGCCGAACCGTCCACGCAAACGGGACCACAACTGGGTGTCATCCTACTCTTCGCGCTCCAGGATTTCCCACGCCCTAGTGTTCTCGCCCAGACCTTCGATCTCACGGGCTGCCACGTCGTGGGGTAACTGAACATCTTGCATGCTGTCGTGCCCGTTGTTCAGGTCGGGGAAAAGTTGGGTCGGGTCGATACCGGTCAGGTGCAAGGTGCGCAGCTTCTTGCAACGAAATTCGAGGAAGTGGTCGAGATCGAACCTTTGTACCATGACAGAGACGGGTTGCCTTGGGCGTGGGCCCAATTTTGGCGGAGAATGAAGCTCGAGGCGTTGTAGTTTCAGGAAGTTGATGTATTCGAATTGATCTTCGGGGTCTTTCGGAAGCCTTCTGAGACTTCTCGCAGTGCTGTCAGTTTGGTAGCCATAATGTCGAATACCGATTTTCAATTCAAGGAGAGTAGCGGCGACGGCGTAGAGCAGCTCGGCGCAGTGTACGTGCCATGCGCAATCGATCCATTTTGCAGTGGCGGTCACATCGAGGTGTGTCAATGTCTGAATGCGAAGGATGGAGGGCGGAGGGCGGTGGAATACAAAAATCCCGAGCATTTGAACGTGATAAGAAAAAAGATTCCCAAACAGCTCATGTGGCAGGATCAACCGCGTGAAGTTGATTCCAGAGTTCAAGACCGCATCGAGTGCGTCGACGTCGGCGAACAGGAAAGCCATGGGTGGCTTTGGCTTGGAGTGTAGGACATGAAATGTGTCTCCTGGACGAAAAAACAATGTGTTCTCTATCCTGCCCTTTTTTCTACATGTACTGTCTTTGTTGTATTGTCCGTGGTGATGTGCGAGTGTGTCTTGCCAATTGTTGATGCGTTGCGTGGACAAAGCATTGAATCCAGGTCTGTCACACGATTCCCGGAAAGAGAATGTATGAAGGCCTTCGAGTTTGGCCAAAGACGATAGAAGTTCCTGGTAAGTATGGGAGAAAGGGGGAACAGGTCGCTCGACATCGTCTCGAGGGTTGTGGAAGGCCCATTGACGCTGGTGAAGCGTAATTCGGTAGTCATCCTGCCGCAAAGGAGCCTTGCTAAGGAAGCAGATCTCCTCGACCTCAGAGCTCAGGTCTGACTTCTTGCAGATGCTGATGGCGCGAGCTACAGAGCTCGGGGACGGATGGACATACAGGATTTTCAGCTTGTCCCTCATGACCTCCGTACAAGTATCGACGAAGAACCTGCTTGTTTCGCGGAGTCTGAGGACCTCTGTGATGTCCATTTGGTGTAGCAGTTTGAGCAAAAGCTCGTCAGGAAGTTTGGTGAGTACGGATTTCGGCAGCGCTTGCGCTGCGCCGCGGCAGTTTTTGCGGGATTGGAAGACCATGTTTGAGGTGGTCGTCTGAGAGTTCTTAGGCTTGTTTGGTGTGGCTTGCGTTGGACGAGGAGTGTCGAGGATCGAGTGTAGTGAAAATGTGGTGGTGCTTTGAAAGAGTGAAAAAGATGTCGAGGTAAGGTAAAGTAGGGTTTGAGAACAGGGCCTGTGCTTCACTGCGCGATCAGGCAGCAATGTGGTCGGGCCGAAGTTGGACCTGAACTTTCAGCCGAGTGAAGTGAGGTTGAAGCCAGAGGCAGGTGCTCACAAAGACAGTGACGGCCCGTTATAACGCACATCTCCAGATGGTCCCTCCAAATTGTCTCGAGCGCCACACTGTCTGCATGGCAGGGTGTCTGTTTGGAAGCGGCTTATGAATGTGATAGTATCTCATGCGTTGCTAGGATTGATCGCTCCTTGTGCCATCGAGAGGGTGAAAATATAGAGTGGATTCTTCGCTGGATGTGGATTACGCATGTAGAAATAGCTAAGACGTTATGGGATCAAATCATTCAATGTGCCATCGAGAGAGCACTTACACATCAAAAAGAGATCTTCACTAGGCTGCGTCAAGCTGAGCAATCAATGTCCCAAGCCCTGATACCCTCATCCAAACCCTTGATCTCACTGGCAACCGATCCAAAGTCTTGCAGTACGACATCAGCCATCGTCCAGGGTGTCGGCGGCCTTTGATGACTGAGAACCGACACAACGTTGGTCAACTGCAAGAAGTGTAGCTTAGAGCAACGATCTCTGAGGAAGTTCCCTAGGTCAACATGTTGGAGCATTACAGCATTAGGATTGTCAGCGCGCAGTTTCGAGTCCGGTGCTGGAAATCGGCGAAGCTCAAGGCGTTACAGTTGCGGCGCTCGAGCAATTGAAACATGTAGATGAAGCAGGTTTCCTGATGGCCAGTTTGCATTGTTGGAGTGGAATATCGATACTGGAAGCCGATCTTGAGCTCGACTAGACTGCATCCCGCGTAGGCCAGTTCGCGAGTGATCTTGAGGTGTGTGAAGCTGGATCTGGAATCGCTCAAGGCCGCGCCCGACGTACTGTATGTGCTACTGGTGGTTGCATAGGTAATGTCGCTGGTACTGGCCTATGATGGCATACCAAAGCTGCTGCCGCTCCGCAGAGCATCCTCGCTGTCCTGGTAATGTTTTACTGGGCTGACAAAGGTAAGCAAACGGCCGAATTTGACCAGAAAATACACGATTTGCCTGAGAAAGGGCAGCAAGAGGCTGTAGATGGTGATTTTGGTGTTGATACTACCTACGGGTTCTGTCTGAAGTGGGTGTGACAGATTTACAGTTTACTCAAGCCCTACATGTGGTTAGAGGTGGCGGGAGATCCTGCCACCCTGCAGCGGTTGTTGGGACGATACATGTACCTCTGGGCTGATTGAGGGTGGACGGGTGTTCGGCCAGCAATCAGTTGATACACTGATATCTGTGTAATGAGATTGCGAATAGTGACGACAAAGATGGCAATATGTTCGCATATAATAATGCATCAAGTGCATCAACATACATGTAGAAATCTAAGGTAGAAGCGTTGGACTTTGGACTCGGGCCGTGTTCTAGAAATAGCCTCCCCGGCTCTCAAAGATCTCCGTGCTACTCCTCTTTGGCATCAACACGAGCGGACTACTGTACTAAATCAATTCTGCCAACTCCTCTGCTTGCCTGCCTGCCTTTACCTCACCTCTCACAAATTCACTCGCTTTATTTGGCTGTCATCTAATTCTCGGCCGTCTACACTCGCTCATACCAACGTCGATTGTACATCTGTGTGCCACGCGTCCCACTGCAGCTCGCTTGAATCTCCCTCCGAAACCCTTACGGCCGCCTCACAAATACGATTCGCACCCGTCCACGCCGCCCTGATAGATCTCATTGATCTACGTCGACCCGAATCCGCTCCCTCACATACAGATCGCAGCCATGCGACCTGCCGCCCTCCTCTCCTCTGTCCTGCTCCTGGCAGCGACCTCATCAGCATGGAGCAACCCTTTTGATGCCATGAAGCGCGACATTTCTCCTCTCCTCATCCAGCGTCAAGACGACTCCTCGAGCCAGGCCCCGTCCTCCACAAACAACAACAACAAGGAGAGCTCCGCCAGCAATACCAACGACAGCGGAAACGACTCCAAGACCAGCGCCACCCCTACAAGTGACAACAACAACAACGATGACAACAACAACGATGAAGAGTCGAGCACATCAGGCACCGCGAAGAGCACAGGAACATCAAAGGGCTCAGAATCAGACAAGAGCACCATCACAGGCTCAGCCACCAACAGCAAGGCCTCCGGCAGCGGCAGCAAGACCACCAACACCTCCAACAAGACCAAAGAATTCGATCCCCGCCTGCCCGCGGGCGGCGCCTCCATGATCACCCCCGATGCCATGTCGCCCGCCAGCTACTACAAGATCAAGGACCAAATCACCTTTGCCTGGAACTACACCTCCCTCTCCTCCGCCCCGAGCGCCGTCGACGTCCTGGCCACCTGCACCGCCAACAACGCCCTCTACACCATCGCCATGAACGAGACTTGGGAGCAGACTCAGACCATCGTCTGGGATACCGGCAAGTACCAGGCAACCGGCACCATCCCTCTCCTGACCGAGACCTACACTCTCATCATCCACGATGCCGCCAAGGACGTTTCTGCTACTGCTGCCGCCGGCTACCTCGGAACCTGGAAGCAGTTCACCTTCGGAATGTACGTGCCGCAGTCGTACACTCCCATGGCGGATTACGTGTGCGCGACTTGCAGCGGCGCGACGAGCTTGATGGAGAAGCAGACTTATGCTTTCTTGTTCTCAATGGCTGGTGTTACCGTTCTGACTTTCGGCTGGTTCACTGGTGCTGCTGGTCTGTGGTAATGAAACAAAGAAAGAGAAGGTGTTGAATGAGGAGGATAATTTTGTACACTGGATGTAGTATTTCTTGATCTCTCTTGACAACAACAACAACAACAACGTCTTTCGATTTCTTCTCTCGGAGCATGGAAAAGGGGGATGTCAAACGCATTTGGATTTCTCAAGGGATACGGAACGGTCTGTCTGGGTGCTCATTGATGGGAAAGGACGGGAGTCTTTCTGGATTTTCTGTTTTTTTCTTTTGGGGAGGCGGCGTATGTAGTTTACTGTTTGCGAGCGTCTTTCTGCCTGCTTTGCACAAAAAATATCTCGTAATTTTTCGTCTGCTCGAATGTCACACCTCTGCCACTTATTCCTCTTTCTTTTTCTCTCTTATCGAATCAAGTGTGGTATCCGGCTTTGGGGTACCTAAATTCACTCTCTACCTTGCCGTGTAACGAGTACTTGAGATAATCCAAGATTTCCAAAGGATGGCACTAATTCTGATCATCGCCCAGCATTTGTCCAGGGTGGAGGAAATAGTCGAGTGAATGTCCTGTCCTGTTCTCC